>SDBS01003430.1_pt1 | contig 15584 bp, 14 predicted proteins | sample 2277091 | NCBI WGS metagenome assembly SDBS01 (sample SAMN10404972, study PRJNA504765) | marine sediment metagenome | isolation source: marine sediment core GS10_PC15, 163 cmbsf | place: Arctic Ocean: Southern Knipovich Ridge | collected 2010 | reverse complement strand
TGAACATTATTTCATCATTTAGACAATTGATAATGGTAGTGTTCTTAAACCACGTAATTTCTTAGTGTGCCTATCTCCTCTATCTGTACCTCTACCTTATCTCCCCTATTCAAGAGGTCCTGAGTACCAGCAGTTCCGGTGGTAACAATGTCACCCGGCAGCAAGGTCATTACGTGGGATATGAACTCTATCTGGTCAATAACAGAATAGATGAGCTCCTTAGTATTACCCGTTGTTGCTAGTTTACCATTTATATATACTTTTACCTCAGCATTAAATGGGTCAAGCTCAGTCTCAATGCAGGGTCCAAATGGGGAAAAGGTGTCATAGCCTTTACCAACGGCCCAATCAGTCTTGTCCTTGTCGAATATCCAGTCCAGGGCGCTGACATCGTTAAAACATGTATAACCGAGGACGTACTTAAGAGCATCTTTTTTAGATACATGCCATGCTTTGGCTTTCATAATGAATGCCAGTTCCCCTTCGTAGTCAACCCTGTTCGAGCCCTCAGGATAAACAATATTATCTTCAGGATTAATGATAGAGGAGAGTGGTTTAAAGAAAGTTGGCGGGTGTGTTGGAACGGGCAGGTCGAACTTTTTAAGGATTTTTTCGCAGTTAGCGTGCACGCCGACAATCTTTGAAGGTGTGCAGGGAGCCAGGAGCTTAAGCTGACTCAGCTTATAGCTGCTGCCAGAATACTCAATCTCACTATAAGGTTCACCCTTGATGCCACGGACATCCTCACCCTCCAGTATTCCGTACTCAATCTTCTTGCCCGGATTAACAAAACGTACTATCTTCATCTTAAACCTCCTTTAGTAGAAAATTTATGCGATGCGTTAAAACATTAACACTTTAAGAATACCCTCATCAGCCTTAAAGCTAGCTTAGTTTTCACTCCCATGTGGACCTATTTTCGGGGGGCAGGTCACCCTCGCCTTATAAAGATTAGCGAGATATCATGTGACCTGCCCCTGTTGTCAATCAACGAAATGGGACACTCTTGGAACCGAACACTCTGGTATGATCAGGCGGCATTAACAGGCTCCCTGAGGCCCTGGTTGTAGTCTCTGCGGCGATTAACAGTACTCATACACTATTACTTCTTAGGCAAAGCAGCGAGATACTCGTCTAGCTTAACAACCGCAGTAGCAAGCTGAGGCAGTATGCATGTTACTTGGTGCTGATGCATGTCCTCAGCAAACGACTGACAACAATCCTCGACCACTATCATATTAAAACCTATCTCTTGTCCGTGCCTCACAGTGCTGTTAATCACCCAATCAGTGGCCACCCCAGTTGCAACTACATCTGTTATCATTCGGGCGCGAAGAATCAATTCTAAATCGGAATACATAAAACTATCGGTGCCCCAGTTATCAACTATGTAATCCTTTGATAGTACTGGCTTTATTTCATCAGGATTCTTGTAGCCGTGAGCATAACCACCTTCATTAGTAAAACTACAATTAACGCCGGCTTTCCAGGCATTGTTAAGTAGGGGCATTTGAAACATGGGATCACCTACCTGCGGGTACCCCGGTTTCGTGCACCAATTTACGTAGATAACCTGTACACCGGCTGCTCTACTTGCTACCAGTGCCTCCTGTATCTTATCCAATAGATTATGCTTTTGAACCTGTGCCGGTGCCCCTGAATATCCAAACTCGCCCGGTTTTACAATACCATTCTGAGCGTGCATTACCAATATGGCTGTTTTTTTAACATCAATATTTTTCATTTGCTTTCCCCCTTTTATTCATTTGTTGGTTCTTAAGTTTGCAATACTGTAAATGTTTTGTCCTTCTTTAAACACCTCCCTTCTTACTCATTATCCTTGTAGAGGAGAATCTATCATGATACGTATTAGCTTAATCTGTTTCCTGCCCGAGACTTCCTGCATAATTTATCATCGCTAGGAAATGCTGGGTTTAGATGGGGCTAGGGATGTTAAGGGATTTTCTTTAGCATCCCCTCCAGTCTTTCTGCCTCCCCCGCTTTCATCTTGTAGCAATGCTCTGAAGCCGGGAACTTACCTTCACGAACCTCCTCATTCCATTCTTTGAGGGCCTCTCTTATTACCCCGGCGGCATCGGCATACTTCTTTACGAATTTTGGTATGAAGAGCTCAAAGAGCCCAACCGTATCGGCGTATATCTGAGCTTGTCCATCACAATCAGGCCCGGCCCCAATACCAATCGCCGGTATACGAAGGGTCTCCGTGATCATTCTACCTGTTTCTGCTGGCACCGCCTCTATTAAGGTGAGGGCGGCACCCGCCTCCTGAACAGCTTTAGCATCCTCGAGCAGAGCCATTGCTGTCTCGGCCGTATTTCCCTGGGCCTTAAAGCCTCCGAGCGCTGCCGAGCTTTGTGGTGTCAGCCCAATGTGGCCCATCACCACCATCCCCGCATCAACAATTGCCCGTATCTGTGCGGCTACCCTTTTTCCTCCCTCTAGCTTAATGGCGTCCACACCAGCCTCCTTATAAAATCGGCCGGCATTATGCACCGCGCCTGCCGTCGATTCATGATAGGAGAGAAAAGGCATATCGCCAATGATGAATGTGTTAGGGGCCCCCCGGCGGACTGCTTCCGTGTGATAAATCATCTGATCCATCGTCACCGGTATGGTTCCCCCAGAATAGCCATACACTGCCATGCCTACGGAATCCCCGACTAGTATCATATCGACGCCTATTTGCTCCTCAATGGACGCTATATGAAAGTCGTAAGCGGTAAGAAAGGTCATCTTATCTCCCCCCCGCTTCATTTCCAAAAAATCGAGGATAGTCTTCTTTCCTGTTTGTCTCATTTTCTAATCCTCCTGCATTATATTTTCAAACCCGAGGACTGGTGCCGAAATAGCAGGGCTAAGAATAGACCCCCTTGCCCGTGCCGCGGAATTCTTTAGCTGGTAGTCTCTTCTCTACTGGCCAGGTTCCCTTCTCTCTAGAGGGAAGAACTACCGTGGAGTAACCAGGTATAGTATTCTCCCCACGCTGATTTACGCCGCTGGTTTCAATGTCTACACAATACTCCCCATCCTCATCGACATACTTTCTAATTACCTTGCCTCGGAACCATACCGCATCCGAGAGGTACACGAACTTGCGGTATTCGGCGTAATTCCTTTTGAGCCAACCCTCGTCCCCCATCCAGTTAGTGAGCAAGTTAATTAGCCAGCTCTGTCTTTGTGCCCCAGCATCGTAGGGATAGGCGAGACCAGCGGCATTGGCGGCTGCCTTATTGAAGTGCACTCCGTAAACTGGTTCCCAGGAATAAGTGAGCGGGTCTCGGAACCCCCATGCTGGATGCTTGCGATATAACCGAAGCTGCACGCCGTGGGCAGCAAGTTGCACTGGGGCTGCCCCCACGGTATAGGCAATCATATCCATTAGACCGAAAACACCCTTCACTACTGGTTGTAGCTCCTCACCATCTTTCACATCTTCCCAATAGCGAACTTTGGAGCCTCGTACCTCCTCAGATAATGTCTCCTCATCTACCTTACTGAGTTCTTCTTCCGTCCAAGGATGGGGCAACTGAACGCTCAAATACTTTCCAATCTCTCGTGCCGCTTTCCTCTCTGCCCTTATTAACCACACGTCAGTACTAGCTACCAATTCCTTTCTCTGATTATAAAAGTTTGCCCTCTGATACTCGGTAACTGTCGTTCCGGCAAACTTACTACGCTTTACATCAAAGCCAGTAAAATGGCACTCTGCTGTGATCTTATCGTTTATATATATTGGGCCGTAAAATCTCCAATCGTTCCCTGAGTGGAAGGCATGTATTCCCGGCAATCCTTGCAGCACCCAAGTTGGAAATACGCTGTAAAGCCAATTAGGAGGAGCCACCATAGCTCCATATCTGGTCCCTCGGGCCGACTCTTCATCCCGATAAAGGGGATTGGAATCACCGATTCCGTTCACATAATTCCTAATCGCCTCGTACGATACTGTCTGGTTAAACATGTTTCCTATGCGAAGTCCAGCTCCAATCCGATTCTTCCATTCATCCAAAGCTTCGTTACTGATAATTCCCTCGGCCATTGCGGCTACATGCTCTCGAGCCTTCTCTACCATTAGTGGTAATCCCCTTTCTTCATAGTCTTTTAATATAGGGCATTAGTCCTGAAAAGAGCGGACTTTTTCCAATACCTGTCTTTTCTCCTCAAGGTAGACAGCTACTATCCCCTTGCACCTAGGACACCTTCTCTCTTTCATATTCCCATAGTCGTTGTGAATCACTCTTGCTTGGGGTACCACCGTGTCACCGCACCATGGGCATTTTACCTCTGTTTCCATATGCCACATCTCCTTCATCTATTTACCGGCATGCATTATATCAGAGAACTACGCATTCTGTCTCGCTTGAGCTTGTTGCGAAACTCAAAACAAAGAGCCGGTGATAGTGTAAGATATTAACATAAAAACTGGGCAGGTACAAGATAACTACTGGGTATTAGAACTACTTGTCTTGGACGATAGGTATGGAGATTTCTCTCGCCAGTTACCCGGCTATACTATTTGACAAAAAGCCCAAAAAGGCATTGACAATAAGTTGGTGCACTGTTAATATTTGGTGCGTGCATACTGAGGGTAAGTGTGACTTCCTAAATTTAATTCAAGTGAGGTATTTTGCGCTATGCCAGAAGACAGCCTATTGACCCCAGATATAAAGGCAATGGTAGGTCTAGAGACAAACTTACCAAATCTTGAGTCGATCGACAAGACAACTATTATTCGCTATGTACAGGCTGTCTCGGACTTAAATCCTCTCTATATTGATGAGGAATACGCAAAAGAAACAGATTATGGTGGAATTATTGCTCCGCCAACCTTTATATTTGATGTCATACCCGCTGCTACAGAGATTGGCGCTGATGGGCGTGACGTAACCAGGATAGCCTTACCCGGATTTAAAGTCGCTCGTGGCGGCAACGAATATCAGTTCCTTGAGCCAGCAAGGCCGGGTGATGTGATAATGCGTAGGAGGAAAATTGTTGATGTTTTTGAGCGAGACAGTAAGAAAGTGGGGAAGATCATAGTCATAGTCTACGATACCACTTATAGTAATCAAGATGCGAGGGTTCTTGGAATTAACCGAGAAACCCTCCTGTTCTTCAAATAGTTCATAAAGGATAGGAGTATGGAAAAGGTCTCGTTTAGTAAAATATCCGTAGGGGATGAAATCCCCGAGCTAGTTAAGAAGGTAACCCTGCTCGATTTGATACAATATGCGGCAGCTACTTGGAATTCCTTTCTGCTTCACATAGACAAGGAATTTGCACAAAACCAAGGTTTCAAACAAGCTAATATTCCCGCTTCGTATTTTGGGGCATGTTTAACCAAGTTGGTATCTGACTGGATTAAGGATCCGGGACAGATTAAGAAACTCGGTTACAAGGTAATTAGGATGAGCTTCGTTGATGATACTCTTAAATTTAAAGGTAAAGTTAGTAAGAAATATCAGGAAGCTGGACAATATTTCATAGATTATGATCTCTGGGTAGAAAATCAAGAGGGAGTACAAGTAGCAACCGCTACAGCAACCGTTTTACTTCTAGGTTAGATGGTAAAAAAATCAATCTCCCTTGATTATTCGTAAACCACTTCACCAGGAAGCTTTTTTCCCTTCTCTCAAGTGTTCCCCGACCACTTAATAATGTAATCTTTTTGATCAAATCGTTTTATAGTTCGGCGAGACGAAAACCATGGGAAATGAACAAGACACTTTGCTTCAGTCAATCAGAGTTCTAGATTTAACCGATGAGAAGGGGCTATTATGTAGTCGGATTCTGGCGGATATGGGGGCTGACGTTATCAAGATAGAGAAGCCAGGTGGGGATGAAGCTCGTTCTATTGGACCTTTTTTTCATGATATACCTCAACCTGAGAAGAGCCTGTTCTGGTTTTTCTATAACCTAAATAAACGAGGCATAACGCTCGACATAAGAACCTCCGATGGTCAAGAGATTTTGAAGAAGCTAGTCGCCGATGCTGATGTTGTTGTCGAATCTTTTGCTCCTGGATATATGGACGACTTGGGACTGGGCTATTCTTCACTAAATGAACTCAATTCGAGACTTGTTGTGACTTCTATCTCACCCTTCGGTGAGACAGGACCTTACAGGGATTACAAAACTAGCGACATTGTAGCTACAGCTATGAGCGGGTGGCTGTATCTTTCCGGTGATTCTGACCGGCCTCCTCTCCGGGTTGGCGTTCCTCAGGCATATCTTTGTGCAGGAGCTGAGGCAGCGACTCAAACAATGATAGCTCTTCATTATGCTGATGTGACACAAGAAGGGCAACACGTGGATGTCTCGATACAGCAAAGCATGATTCCGAATACGATTCAAGCTATCCCATTTTGGCAGTTGGAGCAGGTGGTACTAGAGCGAGCAGGGGCCTTTCGCGTCGGTCTAACTTCGGGTGTAAAACAGCGACAAACCTGGCCCTGTAAAGATGGATTCGTAAATTTTTTAATATATAGGGGCCTACCTGGAGCTAAGACGCGTCAAGGATTAGTAGAACTCATGGCAGGAGGAGGTTTTAATACCGACTATCTTAAGCATATTGAATTCGAACGCCCTGAGTGGGGTGTAACCGAGCTAGGACAAGACGACTGGGTAAGGATAGAAGAGCCTATTGGTAAGTTCTTCAAAGCAAACACTAAGGAATGGTTACTCAAGGAAGGGATGAGGGTACAGTGTGCTATTGTCCCGGTTGCATCTCCAGCCGACGTATTGAGTTATCCTCAATTGGAGGCTAGAGAGTTTTGGTTACAGGTTGAGCATCCAGAGTTGGATACTGTAATTACATATCCTGGACATTTCGCGAAATTTTCAGCAGTACCCTGTCGGGTGCGGCGTCGTGCTCCACTGATAGGAGAGCATAATATGGAAGTCTATCATCATGAGTTAGGATTCTCCACAGAGAAGCTTATCATGTTGAAACAGGCAAAGGTAATATAAGGTAGAAAAAATGGCGAACCAAGCTTTGCATAGTGTAAAGGTTTGTGATTTTACTTGGGCACTGGCAGGACCACTGGTGAGTAAATATCTAGCTGATTATGGAGCAGTAGTTGTCAAGGTGGAAAGTGCCAAGCGCCCAGATATTCTAAGAACCATCGGACCATATAAGCACGGGGTAGTAGGCTTGGATCGAAGTGGCTACTTCGCATTCTATCAGGCTAACAAATATAGTATCAGCCTGAACCTTCATGACGCTAAGGGTGTAGAGATGGCGAGGAGACTTATCTCCTGGGCTGATGTAGTTTGCGAGAATTTTACTCCTGGGGTCATGGAGAGGCTGGGATTAGACTATGAACAGATAAGGAAAGTGAAACCCGATATTATAATGTTGAGTTCTTCGGGACAGGGGCAAACCGGACCTTACTCAAGGGTACCAATAGCGGGCAACTGGTTAGTGAGTTTAAGTGGCTTTACTTGGGTTACTGGTTGGCCAGACACAGCTCCAACGCAACCGTTTGGGGCTTATAATGATTTTATTGCCCCTCGCTATGGAGTAATCGCTATATTAGCTGCCCTCAGGTATAAGCGGCGCACCGGAAAGGGGCAGTATATAGATTTATCCCAGTTAGAAGCGGGATTGCAGTTCCTGGGGCCTCTCTTTATGGATTATACCCTTAGTGGTAGGGAGGGCGAGCGGAGAGGGAATTCCTGCTCCTACGCTGCTCCTCACGGAGTCTACCCTTGTCGTGAAGGCAAATGGTGTGCCATAGCCGTCTTTGATGACCAAGAATGGCAGGCTTTCTGTCTGGTACTTGGCACCCCGCCCTGGACGAAGGAGGCCAGATTTGAAACCATAGATGATAGGAAGAGAAACGAAGAGGCTTTGAACAAGCTGATAAGTGAGTGGACTATCCACCTTACTAGCGATGAAGTGATGACATTAATGCAAAAGGCAGGGGTAGCTGCTGGGATGGTCCACAACGCAAAGGATTTGTTTGAGGATCCCCAGTTGAAGCATCGCAATAATTATTGGGTGATGGAGCACAGGGTAATAGGTAGTTATGCCCATCTAGGCCAAGCTGCTATATTATCTAGAACTCCTGCTCAGGCCCGCATGCCATCTCCATGTTTAGGTGAGCACACAGAACATGTTTGTAAGCAATTCTTAAAAATGTCGGATAAAGAGTTCGAGGAACTTCTTAGTGATGGTGTCTTTGGGTTTTCATAACTTGAGCCAGTTGCACAGTAGCTTATGATGTTACATAGGATTATCGGTTTCATTCCATAGACGGTCGTACCATTTGCGATGCTCTGCACCAGCTACTTTCCGATACTTTGCGGTTGTATTGAAGTTGGCCTAACGTAGCCAAATCTCACAAGTTGATATTTGGGTATTTACGCCAGGGTCGTGATACTGTTTTGTTTGGCAATATATCTAAGGCCATATTTATCATCTTTCTTGTATCACTTGGCATTATTATATCATCAACACAACCCCTCTCGGCTGCAGGGTAGGGATTTTCATACAGTTCACTAAATTCCTTGATCCTTTTCGCAGAAACCTCTTCCGGGTTTGGCGCTTCCCTTATTTCTCTGGCAAATATGACGCTGGCAGCAGTATTGGCACCAACGATAGAAACCTGAGCTTCTGGCCAGGCAAATACAAAATCAGCCCCCATTCCTTTGTCAAGCATTCCTCCATGCGAACCAGCATAAGACTTCCTTACGATGACCGCGATTAGAGGTACGCTAGCGCAAGCCCAAGCATATAGCATCTTAGCACCGTGTCGCAAAATACCTTTCCAATCTTGATCAGAGCCTATCATATAACCCGGGCAATCATGTAGACTGATTAACGGGATCTCAAATAGATCACAGAACCTGATAAACCTAGCCCCTTTATCCGCGGCATCACAGTCTATCACCCCAGCCATCCACTTTGATTGGTTAGCTACTATACCTACAGGACGCCCATTGAAACGGGCAAAACCCACTATGATATTTCTAGCGTAGTACTTCATTATCTCAAAGAAGTAACCCTTGTCTACTATCCTATCGATTACCTCGCGCATATCGAACGGCTCTGATGCCTTCTCCGGCAATATTGTATTCAGATCAGGAACTGTTCTCTCCGGGTCATCATTCGTCTCGATACGTGGAGGCTTCTCCCTATTGTTGGAAGGAAAGAATGCTAGAAGCTCCTTAGCCTTATCTAAAGCGTCTCTATCGTCTTCAGCGACTACGTGTGTGCAACCTGACTTAACTGCATGAGCCTTCCAGCCACATAGTTCCTCAAGGGTGATTTCTTCACCAAGTTGAGCCTTGACAAAAGCAGGGCCAGCAATGCCCATAAAACCAGTATTTCTAGTCTGAATGAGAAAGTCCTGCATTACGGGGTGGTAAGCCTGCCCTCCCAAGCAAGGGCCCATTAGTAGAGCTATTTGAGGTATCACCCCTGAAGCCAAGTCTTGAGCCCGGAATAATCGAAAGTAGGTTTCGAGACAATCAAATCCCTCATGAAGTCGGGCGCCACCGGAATCATTCATACTAACAAATGGCAGCCCGTTGTCTCTGGCAAAGTTCATAGCATGGGTGAACTTGTTCCCGTGGTATTCTCCGAAGGTCCCCGCCATAGATGTATAATCTTCAGCAGCAACTGTAACATATCGGCCGTCTACTTTACCAAAGCCGGTTACGACTCCTTCAGCCGGTATTTCCCGTTTATCCATACCAAAGGCACTTTGCCTGTGCTTAATATATAACCCTATCTCAGTAAAGGAGCCAGTGTCAAAGAAATATTCTATCCTCTCCCGGGCTGTCAACTTACCTTGTTTACGTTGTCGTTCGACAGCATCTGGACCTCCCATTGCCATTAATCTATCTCTCTTTTGCCTATATTGTTCAACCGCTTTTTCTATTTTGTCCATTATAGACTCTCCCCCAAGTGAAATTCTGCTAGTATTATATCAGAAAACCACCTTGTAGAAAACCCTTAGTCCCTTCTGCTTGTCAAGACAATGCCGTCTTCGAACTCGATTGACAAAGGAGAAGAATCAGGGTTATACTGAATCGCTCTGAGTAGATAAACTAATACGACTAAGCATATGGAGAACAAGAATGGATTTTCAATTCACTAATCACCAGGAGGAATTTAGGCAGGAAATCCGCAACTTTCTAGAAGAAGAAATAAGAGAGGGCAAATTTGAGACAAGGTGTGACGGCTGGGTACAGGGATTCTCAAAGGAATTCACCCTAAAGGTAGCCAATAAAGGCTGGATCGGCTTAACGTGGCCTAGAGAATATGGGGGGCAGGGACGCAGCCAGGTTGACCGGTTCGTTCTGACTGAAGAAATTTTGCGCTACGGAGCTCCAGCGGCTCTACACTGGTCTGCCGACCGTCAGATCGGTGGTGCTATTCTCAAATACGGCACCGAGGAACAAAAGAGGGAGCTGCTCCCGAAAATCTTAAGAGGGGAGGCCTGCATCGGTTTAGGTATGAGTGAGCCGGGGGCAGGCTCTGATTTAGCCTCCCTCACGACTAAAGCTATTGATTGTGGCGACCACTATGTTATTGATGGGCAGAAAATGTGGACTAGCTGCGGTCACTTTATGAATTATATTTATCTAGTAGCTAGGACTGATTCCAACTTACCCAAGCATAAGGGCATCAGTGAATTCGTTTTTGCTGTAAACTTGCCGGGCATCACCGTCATTCCGACAGAAGACATCAACGGCAGCGAGGCGTGGTGCGAGGTCTTCTTCGACAGCGTACAGGTTCCAAAGGATTGCCTTATAGGGGAGAAGAACCGCGGCTTTTATCAGATTATAAACCAGCTCGATTATGAAAGGGCCGGGCTGGAGCGCCTGATGGGCAACTACCCCCTCTTTGACGCTATTATTAGATTCGTCAAGGAGACCCAAAAGAACGGAAAGCCCCTTTCTCAGGATGTTTTAATCCGCCACAGGCTGGCCGAGCTTCAAGTTAGATTTGAGATCGGGCGGCTACTTACATATAGAGTAGCGCTGGTTATTGATGAAGGTTGCGCTCCGAATATAGAAGCTGCCATGGCTAAGGTATACTCCACCGCTTATGAGCAGCACCTTGCCAGCACCGCGATGGACATTCTGGGGCTTTACGGACAGCTGTTACCGGGATCAAAGTGGGCTCCAGCCTCAGGAATGGCTCCGCACTCCTACTTAGCCTCTAAAGGTTACAGCCTCCAAGCAGGCACCTCAGAAGTCTTAAGAAATATCATAGCTACCAGAGGGCTCGGCTTGCCCACCAAATAGTAGAGGGGGATGGTTTTTCAGTTGATAGGAGATGAGCATGAACTTTAACCTTCAGGAAGAACAAAATATGTTGAAGAAGACGGCCCGTGACTTTCTAAGCAACAAGTGCCCCAAAAAGCTGGTCAGAGAGATGGAGGAGGATGAGAAAGGTTATCCTACTGAGCTATGGAAAGAAATAGCCGACCTGGGCTGGACAGGGTTAATCTTTCCTGAAAAGTATGGAGGTAGCGGTATGAGTTTCCTCGACCTTGCCTTGCTTATTGAAGAAATGGCGAGAGCTTGTCTTCCCAGCCCCTTCTTTACAACAGTAGTTCTTAGTGGCTTGGCCATTTTAGATACTGGAACCGAGGAACAAAAGCAGGCATATTTATCCCAGATTAGTAGTGGTAAGTCGATATTTACGTTGGCCTTGTATGAGGGTGAAACCCAGCATGAGGTCGGCTCAATCGCAACTACAGCTACCGCCAAAAATGACCACTTCATTATTAGTGGCACGAAGCTCTTTGTTCCTAACGCTCATGTTGCTGACCATATATTGTACATTACCAGAACGAACAGGCAAACCGACGAAGCAGTAACCGTCTTTATTGTTGATGCAAGAAGCCCGGGCATAAGTAATACGGTGTTAAATACAATCGCCAAGGATAAACTATGCGGGGTGACCTTTGATAGGGTATGCGTTTCCAAAGATAATATCCTCGGACAACGAGGCATAGATTTGAACGTAATGCAGAGAATAATTGAACGAGCGGTGGTAGCCAAATGCTGTGAGATAGTTGGGTATAGCCAACAGTTGCTGGAAATGACCATCGATTACGCTAAGGAGAGGAGACAATTCGACCAACCCCTCGGTAGCTTTCAGGTTATACAGCACTACTGCAGCAATATGTTAATAGATATAGAAGGCTTAAGGTTAAGCGCCTACCAAGCGGCGTGGAGGCTCAGTGAGAGGCTTTCTGCTACCAAAGAGGTAGCCGTAGCCAAGGCATGGGCAAGTGAGGCAGGTGAGCGCATAATCAGCCTTGGCCACCAGATCTTCGGTGCCATGGGCGTCACTAATGACCATGATCTACATTTGTATACTAGGAGAATTAAGGCTGCTCAGCTAACGTTCGGTGATGCCGATTTCTACCATGAAGTTTTGGCTCAGGAAATGGGACTGTGATAAACTGCAACGTTCCACAAATCTTGGTTTGTATTGAATATTACGGATAAACTCCAATACGGAATCACTCCCCTCTGGGTAACACCCGGCGGATGGTTGATTTATTAATCGACGACAGGTTCGGGCAGCCAGTGGCCGCCATGGCCCTACGGAGTTCAGCCGTGATCAGGTTAATCAGCAGCTCGACACCCTGCGCACCATCTGCAGCGAGTGCCAGTATCACTGGGCTGGCAATCCCTACTCCCTTTGCCCCCAAGGCCAAGCCTTTGAAAACGTCGTTACCGTTTTCAAAGCTGGTATCAACCATTACCGTTACTTTGTCGCCAACCCTCTCCACAATATCAGGAAGGGCAATCAAAGAGGGCACGGTGTAGTCGAATGCGCCGCTGCCGTGATTACTGACCACTATCGCTGAAGCTCCTAGCTCAACAGCTCTTTCGGCATCACTAACACTCAACACCCCCTTAATGATGAATGGTAGCTTCGTCTGGGATATCAGTTTTCTTAGTTCATCCGTATCTTGTGGGCCGAATGTTTCTATCATATCAACCTCATCTACACGCAACCGGCCATAGTAGTGATCGATGTCCATTCCTACAGCAACGCAACCCCGGCCTTCTGCGTCACGGATTTTCTCATGGATTAGCTCGGTTCTCCGATACGGCTTCACTATCTTGACAACCCGTGCTCCGGTGTCAATTGCCTTCTGAAGTTCATCGGAGCCCCCGATACCAAGCATGATTAGAGACCCAGCCCGGTTCACTCCTTTGGCAATACCAGCCATATCATCTTCAGACATGTGTGGTAACCTGGAGATTGCGGAGCAAAAAACCGGAGTTTTGAGATTCATCCCCAGAAAGGTGAAGCTGGTATCTACTTCTACGGGGTCTAGGAACCTGGGCTCAAAGAATAGAGAGTCCAGATGCTCACGGTTAGCGTTGACCGCGAACCCCCTTTTACCCCCGGGATAGACCCAGTCAGTACCACACTTTCTCAGATTCTCTTTGCCTTTGGCGTATATTTGAGATATCGTTAACTGCTTTTCATCCTTCTTAACAGTCATTCTACTCCTCCCCTTGGGGTGCCCCCATTTTTAGTACCACTTAAGATTAGAGACTTCCTGCCTTTTCTGTTAGTTGCATAGCCTGTTTGTCCTCGCTCCTCTCGTAGTACCTTCTGGCAAACTCTGCTGGTGTCAGGTAACCCAGTGAACTGTGCGGCCGGTAGTTATTGTACTCCTGCCTGAAGGCTTCCACAATAGTCTGAGCCTCTTTCCCTTAAGGAAAGGGGGCTCAGAGTTTCTTTGGTCAACCATATGATTCACTGGCCGTCTCACTTACTCTTTCTACAGCCAAGTGGTGTTACTATGAGCACCGGGATGAGAGATTGCCTTACAACCTTCTCACTAACACTGCCGGAGAACCAGCGGGAGATCCCTGACCTTCCATGGGTGCTCATAACAATTAGGTCAACCTGTTTCTGCTCAGCATAGTTCAATATCTCGTCAGCGGGCAGGCCATAGGCCATATCATTCTCAACAGCGATACCTTCCTCCTTCAGCCTCTCTGCCATCTTACTAAGGTAGTTCTTCGCCTGAGCCTCAGCTGTCTCCTTAGCATCGCGGTAGGTGCCTTCATCCATTTCATGACGTAAATTGAAATAGGTTGGAGGGCTGAAAGGCTCCACTACCCGCAGCAAAACCACGGTGGGCACCTGACATCCAGTAGCAATTGATTTAACATGCTCCACAACACACTCGGCTAACTTTGAACCATCCAACGGCACCAGTACTTTTTGGTACACCTTGACCTCCTTCCGAATCTCTATGACGTAGTTATTCTACTACAAAAACACCAAGAATACACTCTCCGTCCAGACAGGGCAACACAGGTTGCTGAGGAGGTGAGAACAATGTAAAATGGCAACAACTGGTGCCCCCGGGGTGGTCAATTTAGATGAAAACCATGTGGGTCAATAACGTGAAAAGTGACAGTTCTACAAAAGGCTGGCAACATTTGAATATACAGAATTTGTTCTGTATATCAGCATATTATGTAGTAGTACTTCTCTATAAATAGTTAGGGGGAGGGAACCAAGAATTTCGTCATATTATTGGTGCCATTCGAGTTTACCAAAAGATAAGGAGGGGGGCATGCAGAAGACAATTTGTTTAATCGGTGCTTTTGATACCAAGGGGGAAGAATATGCCTTTGTGCGGGAACAGATACTCAGCCGTGGACATAAGGTCTTTACGGTTAATACGGGCGTCCTCAGTTCGACCAATCTCTTTCCCGTGCACGTTGAAGCGGACAGGGTTGCCGAGTCGGGTGGGGGGAACCTAGAGCAGCTTCGTAAAAAGAAGGATCGCGGGGAAGCCACCAAGGTCATGTGTGCCGGGGCAGCGAGGCTCATCAAGTCACTTTATGAGGAGGGCAAGTTTGACGGGATTTTTGGTATGGGTGGTACTGCTGTGACCACCATGGTCACTTCAGCGATGCGTGTTCTTCCGGTGGGTGTTCCCAAGGTTTGTGTATCAACCGTAGCATCAGGGGATGTGTCGGTTTACGTTGGGATAAAGGATATCACGATGATTCCATCAATTATTGACGTTGCCGGTATCAACCGGGTTTCGAGGATTATCTTTTCGCGTGCAGCGGGAGCAATTTGCGGTATGGTGGAAATGGATATTCCAGAAGCCACGGAGGATAAGCCGGTTATCACGGCATCAATGTTTGGTAACACAACGGAATGCGTGAACGCTTGTGTAAAGGAATTATCGGCAAAGGGTTACGAGGTTCTTGTCTTTCACGCCACCGGTACCGGTGGAAACACCATGGAGAGCCTGGTTAACGAGGGATTAGTGGAAGCGGTCCTCGACATCACGACAACCGAGTGGGCTGATACCGTCTGCGGCGGGGTGTTTAACGCAGGCCCAAAACGCCTTGATGCTCCCGGCCGAATGGGAATACCTCACCTGATCGTTCCAGGCTGCGTGGACATGGCTAATTTCAGGGCACCGGACACGGTACCAGCGAAATACAGAGAGGCAAACCGCACCTTCTACCAGTGGAACCCATCAGTTACGCTCATGCGTACGAACAAAGAGGAGAATGGAAAAATGGGAAAGGTTTTCGCTGAGAAAGCA
>SDBS01003429.1_pt1 | contig 15585 bp, 9 predicted proteins | sample 2277091 | NCBI WGS metagenome assembly SDBS01 (sample SAMN10404972, study PRJNA504765) | marine sediment metagenome | isolation source: marine sediment core GS10_PC15, 163 cmbsf | place: Arctic Ocean: Southern Knipovich Ridge | collected 2010 | reverse complement strand
CCAGAACAGAAAAAGCCCTGATAAATGCTATTGCCAAAGCACTTGAAGCAGTTACTACCAGCGATGCGAAAGGATGGTTTGAATCCTGTGGATACCAGTACACCAAAACTTAAAATGCTCTAAATGGTGGTTATTGTGGTTGGCCATCGGTTCGGGGGCTGCTGCTTTTTTACTTTGCCTTGGCATTTTCCACCTCCTTCCGTGCCTCCCACGTTTGGCGATCTGGACATCCAACCTCAAACCACCGCATTATCTCCGCCCGGGACCATTTCCGTGATCCTCCCAGCTGAATATTCTTTGGCAGCTTCGATGTTGCATTAAGCCTCCAGACTTGGCGAAGTGAGACGCCGAGTAGCCGGCTTAACTGCTTCGCCGAGATTGCGATGGACTGTTCGTTGGCATTGTTGGGTTTTTCTTTTACGTTTGTCATTTATTTACTCCTAATATGAACAACATTTACCTGTTACTACATGTCCAACATAAAGTGAAAAATAGTAACCATCAAGGTAAAGTATTGACAAGACAAGACTTATGTACGCTTAGAGCATGAGTTGAGGCATGAGTTGAGAATTACGGAAAGACCTGCCAAAGAAGCACAACCGCATAGCAGGAATAGCTCCAAAGCCACGTCCAGATTTGTCAGAGCCTCAACAGAACATGAGTTGAGATATGAGTTGAAAATTCTTGAGAAAACTTGAACATCAGTGTCGACGTCGCCTATTCTTCCACGCTTGTGTATGTCTTACCGCATCTGCAGTTGTATTCCCTATCTCCGTTGCGATCCTTTCCGCACTCCAGTTCCGATGCAGCTGCAGGAGTCTCCGTACCTCATTCTCCAGGTCGCCTTTGCCGTGTTTCTTCGGCTTTTCCTGATGCTCCTTTAGCATTTGCCCTACGTTAAGGTGCTTCTTGGATGCAACCATGCTTATCAAGCAGGTATCTGGCAATATTCCCTTCCTTATCGAAGAGGCATGTCTTTCCAACTGCTGCTCCATAACCACGTTGATGCTCTGTGCGTGGCGCTGGTGGAGTCGGAGAAGACTATTGAGAGCCACCTCGCGGCTTTCCACTCCAAGCCACTTGGCAATTTCGAGCGCCTCTGAGGAGAATCTCCGCACGAAGCTGTCGCGAGTCATGCCTTCCAGTTGGTTGGCGAATCCAACGAAACCAGCGGCCATCGTCCTGTCATGAGTGTTTGTCAATTCGTCTCTAAATATATCGAGTGCATAGCGCCACTGAGGATCATATTCCTGACATTCGCTTGCCAACGTCGCGAATCTCCTGTCTATGCATTGTGAACAAATTCCACAATGGTCCTCAGGATTGCGATACGTTGATTTCGCACAGCTTCTTGTAGCTCGGATGCACGCTTCATGCTGCAGTTCCTTCAGCCTAAGGCAAACCTCAGTCTTTGTTTTTCCGAAGTAGGGATTTTCAAAACGAAAGTCTGTTTCCAAAATTGCTGAGACAAGCTTGGAGAGTAGGTGTAGCAGCTTAGGATGTGTTGAGCGTGTCGAGCGTGCCTGTGGAGTCTGGCCGTCAAAAGAAAGATTACAGCTTACGATTCCATTCTCGTAGAACTTCACGCGATTCAAGTCGAACATGTGGGCAATACTTGCTCCAAGCGACGCGTACAGAATGGATCGAGTTCTTTGGCTGGTCTCCCTCGTTAGCTCTTTTTTCTTGTTGATTATTACCGGTATATGGAGCGGTTTAAGCCTGGTTGAGAAGAGATCCAGGATGTATTCGTAGAGCCTCCGCTGCAAGCCAACTAGTTTGTTATTCGACTGGTGGCTGACGAGAACAACCAGCCTGCCATTACCCACAATTTCCTCCATTGCGCCAGCAAATGAATCGAGCCCACCTGAAAATAGCACAACCTCCTCGAAACGGTGCTCGGGCTTGATGTCCGTACTGTAATTGAAGAACTCTGGAGATTTGTCTTCGAGGAGCGGTACAAACTCAATACGATAAGTGTCACCCGAGGCGAAAGAAAGTGTATCTTCCAATAGCTGGGTCACTTCCGCGTTGGACCAAATGTCATTTTCGCGAACAGGTATTTTGAATCTAAGGCGTCTGTTCCAAGTCTTACCATAGTCAAATCGCCGATTCCCGCCGCGGGACACTATTTGGTCCGCAACATAAACATAGGTCGCTACTTCCAAAAGGTCCTTTAGGACAGCAGGCAGGTCACTCATCATCTTTTTGGTGATAGACTCGGTATCGAAGTATATTTGACCCTGTTTCTTATCCTTGCCCAGTTGGAGACTATGAGTCTTCGCCTCTGTCCCTTTTTTGGGAGTAACGCCCCCGCAGAGGATAAGGTGTGTTTCATGCATTGGTACCGCTCCTCCGCTTCAATTCGCTCTTAATTTTTTTGAACGCAACCGGAACGAATTTAGTTCTTACATTCTCTGCCGTTATACCTTCTCTAAATTCAGTCGCAGAAGGCCAACAACCTGAAAAATCCTTGATAATCAGTACTGTCTCCCTGCAATGGCTTTCCAGAGCCTCTTTGAATCGCGAAGACTCGCTTATGCTTTGGAACTGTCTGCCAGAGCCGATATGGTTAGGGAGTTCTCTACTCAGATGATAGTCCAGAAATCGATAGAGGAATATCCCGAAGAAGTTCTTTCCAATCACGCTAAATCGTTCTGACGTAGCGTACCTTTTCAGCGATTGCTGAGTGTCGCTGGCACTCACGCCAAAAAGACTTCCCGTCTCACCTTGACACACATCCGTTAGAGCATCAACAGCTGAGAAGCGTGCCATCTCTGCCAGGTCAGTACGGTGTCCTGCTTGCCTGAGACTCCTGTCCAAAGCATCATCAAAAGCCCCCACAACATCCAGCAAAGACGCTTGTGCCGATACCGAAATACCCAGATCGGCAAGTTCTTCAAAGAACTGTTCTTTTCGAGAAGCCCAGATAACCTTCATCAAAGCGAAGGCAACACGCGCAACACCTTTGTCTCTTTTTGCCAATTCCAGGCCCCGACTTGCAGCCTGGCTAGTTGCGTTTGCTATTCGATCTACGCTATCAGTGGCTTCGAGCAGCGCTATAACCTTTTTCCAGTTTCTTGTAGCCGGGAGTTGACCTAATAGCCTATGCCCCATCGCTCAAATTCTTCTCCTATGTTATTGACCAGCCGCCGTTTAATGGGTAACGGTCCCTATCTAGCCCTGCGACAAGTCCCTACTACGCAACCATCCCCCTGATAAACACATCTACAAACTGCTTCATCTTGGCTAAAATTCGTTCACCGATCGATCTTGCTTTTAGTACACTTGGTCTGTCATCGAGACATTTAAATATCTCTTCACGCAATGGTTCTTGTTCGCTAAAGATGTAGGCTTCTATTAACGCTTGAAATTGCTTTTGGTCCAGGTGCTCATCTTCGCACAATTTGCCGAGTGCCAATACTTTCTGGTCTTGCCAGTACTTTTGAAATTCGTCTGGGATGTTATCTACGTCTTCAATATTGGGCATGTGCTCTTCGATAAACTTCTCGATCAGCTCACGTTTGCTGCGTAAATCAATATCACCGGCAAGTATATCCATAATGGCTTTTTGCTGTTGTTTAAAGTCTTTAGCGTCTGCGTTCTTTAGTTTAGCGAGCAGCTTGAGGATATAAGCCACATTAATCTCATCACGGCAGATAAGCTCCAGCTCAAAGTCCACATCTTCCAGTATCGAGGTTTTTTCCTTCTGGCGATTACCCTTTACCTTTTCGTATAGATCGAGATACTTGCTCTTATAATCTTCAAATTTCTGGGCGGTCATCGGCAGATCATCCCAGCTGAAATCGGTAAATGAGGTCAAAACATTTCTGATACGCATCAGTTCACGAAATGCCTGTATAAATGCCAACTCATCTTCTTCGCTTGCCAAATCATCGACAGCCTTAACCGTTGGGGCAATTGTTAACATTCTGACAAATGCCTCACTGAATTTACGCAGGATATCTTCATAAGGCGGCAGTAAAATATCTTCCTTGGCATTTTTATTCGAGAACAGAGCAATGGCTTCATCGGTATTTTCTTTAAGATTACGGAAGCATAAAATATTGCCTTGGGATTTCTGCTCATTCAAAATTCGATTGGTACGAGAGAAGGCCTGAATCAAACCATGATGTTGCAAGTGCTTGTCAATATAAAGGGTATTGAGCTTTTTGGCATCAAAGCCGGTCAGGAACATATTGACCACCAGCAGAATATCAAGCCGGTCTTTTTCCTGGAAACCGTCTTTTTCCCGCTCTTTGAGTCGCTTACTAATGTCCTTAAAGTAATTTTCATATTGCTGGCTGTCTCTGGTGGAAAAACTTGTGCCATACATGGCGTTATAATCAGCAATATATTCATCCAGTTTTTCACGTGTGTGCATATTAATGTTAGCGGGCTGGTCGTCACCGGGCAGATTCCCATCGGCATCGTCATCATCTTCATTTACGCCATAGCTAAAGATCGTAGCAATGCGCAAGTCGGTGTCCCCAGCATCGACCTTCTTTTTAAACATATCGTAATATTTAATCAGGGTGGGGATATTAGGCACGGTAAAGATGGCAGAATATGCCCGGCTATGCGTCTTCTGATTATGATACTGGATAATATAATCAACGATCATTTCCAGGCGAATATCCGATTCAAGCACCTCTTTGGCATTTATCGCTTCTACTTCAATATCAACAAAGGCTTTGCTGGTCTTTTTATAGCGCCCGATGTATTCCACACAAAAACGCAGCACATTCTCATCTCTGATAGCATCGGTAATCACATATTTGTGCAGGCACTGGCCAAACAGTGATTTAGTTGTGCGTTTGCCCAGTTCATTCTTGTAGGCATTGTCGGCAAAGATCGGGGTTCCGGTAAAACCAAACATCTGGCAGGTATTAAAAAATTTGGTAATTCTCTTATGCGTCTGACCAAACTGTGAGCGATGACATTCATCGAAGATAAAGACCAGCCTTTTATCCTGCAAGTGGGCCATCTTAGATTCATAACGCTTTTTAGATATCGCATTATTGAGCTTCTGTATCGTCGTAACGATAAGCTTGGTATCATCCCCGAACTGCCTTACGAGCGAGCGGGTGTTATTGGTAACATCAACGCAGTCTTTTTTAAAGCTGTTAAATTCCTTCATGGTCTGATAGTCGAGGTCCTTGCGATCTACCACAAAGACCACCTTCTTCACCTCGGGCATATCCATGATAATCTGGCTGGCCTTGAAAGATGTAAGGGTTTTGCCTGAGCCGGTAGTGTGCCAGATATAGCCATTATCTCTGCTGCTATGTACTTTCTCAATTATCGCTTCGGTGGCATAAAACTGATAGGGCCTTAGCACCATTAATATTTTATAGGTTTCGTTGTGGACGATATAATGGGCTATCATCTTACCGATATGGTCCGGCCTCAAAAAGGCATCGGCAAAGGCGGCCAGCTTTTTAATATTTTTATTATTAATATCCGCCCAGAAAAAGGTCTGTTTGAATGACTGTTTTTTATTGTTGGCATAATACTTGGTATTTACCCCGTTGCTGATCACGAATACCTGCACATATTGAAACAGTGCCGTATTGGCAGCAAAAGAATGGCGGTGATAGCGGTTGATCTGGTTAAACGCTTCCTTGAGTTCCAGCCCACGCCTTTTAAGTTCTATATGCACTAAAGGCAGGCCGTTAATCAGCAAGGTAACATCGTAACGGTTTTTATACGTACCGACTACCGTAACCTGGTTAGTCACCTGCAAGAGATTGTTGCTCCAATCCTCCGAATCATAAAAGCGGATATAAGAGCTTTTCCCGTCATCGCGATTCAGCCGGAAGCGATCACGCAGAGTCTTGGCCTTTTCAAATACATTACCCTTAGACAGATGATTGAGTATCGCATCAAACTCTCTCGCTGAAAAGTCAGTCTTATTAAAAGCATCCAACTGCCCCTTGAGATTAGCCAACAAAGCCTCTTCATCGGCAATAACAACCCGATCGTATTTCAAACCTTTAAGCTGTTTGATCAGATTACTCTCTAATATGGCTTCCGGCTGAATACTCATACGAATAGTTGCTGAAGCAATCCTTTCTTGAATGTTTGGGTTTGGATGAGAGAAGCTTTTGTAGAATCAAGTTTCTTTGTCAAATCCCTTAGGAACAGACTTATTCTTTCTCTTTCATCATTGCATGGAAAAGGTATTGGCATTTTTAAGAAGTCCGCATTTGTGATATTCATTCGATCATGCCTTGCTCCAAAGTTGGCAACACTATGCATATATTTGTGCCACATTGTCGTTTCAAAAAAGTATTCAAAATATTCTAGGTTCTCCACTTTAAAACGGAAAACAGTGTAAAGCGGCGACATAATCCCCTCTTGTAACTTATTTCTTTTGATTGGTCCTACAGGTGCTGAACTCGAAATCCTAGGATTATACACAAAATCACCTTTTGAAACTATATAGTATCCTTCAAGATTGTTCTGGTTAGCAATCTCCCTGTCAAAGTAATCTTTTTGGCTCACAACACCTTCTGTTGCAGAATTAGTGAGCACAAATACAACCTTACTGTTTTTGTTCTTTACTGTAACTCTTTCTGTAACATCCCCCAACTTCTTTTCTTCCCAATCGGGATAATTCTTTCCGTTGTCATCGGTAAAGCGGATTTCCTGTGAGAAGATTCTTTGCATGACGCCTTTTTTGTATTGCTTAAGCAACTGTTTTTTGGCCATAAGATGTTGAATCTTGTTATCTACAGCAGAGAGGAAAGAGGCGATCTTTTCTTGTTCAGGGGGGGTGGGGATGTGTCTTTTTTGATCATGGACGTCATTTCGGTTCAATGTCGGCACACCAGAACCTGTCCCTAATCTTTCTAATTTGAAATTTACGTAAAAGTAATAAATAAACCTTGGGATATTCCCCTCGAAGCTAGTTACCCACAAAGAAGTATTATGAGGCCAATAATCATCCTCCACGAATGACACCTTACCTATCGTGCCAGACCTACCCGTAACAACTCCCGGCCCCTTCGCCTTAAATTGATTATGCGTTTTTAGTATACCATTAGAAAATACAACAGGGTAAATACCTTGCTTTATATCAATAACTGGCAAATCGAACCCCCTTTGAAGAGGTGCAATTCCTTTTACTTTTTTGTATATCCACTCACCCTCAAACTCAGGGAAGCGAAGACTCGGCTCAAATTTTATGTTGTCTTTTGTCTTAACCATAAAATCTGCTTTCCAACCCTAAAAAGGAGTATTGATGCCCAGCTGTTTACAATAGTTGGCGATCTCTGCATCCGTCTGCTGCATATCCTTGTCCAGTGCTTTTAACTTGTCGGAAACGCTTTGCAAATCGACGAGTTCCTCTTCCTCGAAGGTATCCACATAACGGGGAATGTTCAGATTGTAGTCATTTTCGGCCACCTCGGCCAGATCGGCTACATAGCTGTACTTATCTTCGGTCTTGCGCCCGCGATAGGTATCAATAATCTTATCAATATCTTCATTGCGCAGAACGTTTTGAGTTTTTACCTTTTCAAAGTGGTTACTGGCATCGATAAAGAGAATGTCGCTATTGGCTCGTTTCTTCTTTATCACCAGAATACAAGTGGGAATAGAAGTACCATAAAAGATATTGGCTGGCAATCCAATCACCGCATCGAGACAGTTACGTTCTTCAATCAGGAACTTTCTAATATGCCCCTCAGCTGCCCCACGAAACAATACCCCATGTGGCAAAACCACTGCCATGGTTCCGGTGTCATTTAATTGATAAACCATATGCTGAACAAAGGCAAAGTCTGCCTTACTGGAAGGTGCCAATTTGCCATAGGAGCTAAATCGATCATCGCTGGTAAATAGCGGGCTGGCGGACCATTTAGCTGAAAACGGAGGATTGGCGACAATAGCATCAAAACGCAGATCGATATGCTGTGGACGTTCTAAGGTATCTTCGTTTTTGATATCGAACTTGCGATAATGCACATCATGCATGATCATATTCATGCGGCAGAGGTTATAGGTTGTAGGGTTACTTTCCTGGCCATAAAACCTGCTTACCTCCTTAACTTCCCTGGCCACCCGCAAAAGCAAGGACCCCGAGCCGCAGGTCGGATCGTAAACGCTCTTTAATTTCTTTTTGCCGGTGGTAACAATCTTAGCTAAAACTGTACTGACCTGCTGGGGGGTATAAAACTCGCCCGCTTTTTTACCGGCACCACTGGCAAACTTTCCAATGAGATATTCGTATGCATCCCCTAAGACATCGGCGTTGGTATCTTCGAGCCTAAAGTCGATTTTATCAAGATGGCTCAATACTTTGACAACCAGCTCATTCTTGGCATTTTCGCTTTTGCCTAATTTGCTGCTGGACAGGTCCATATCTTCAAAGAGGTGGTCGAACTCTTCTTCGCTATCGGTGCCCATAGTGCTCTGTGCGATATTGTTAAGCACCTTGGTAAGATCATCGAGAATAAACTTATGCTTGCCATCGGCATTACCACGCCGGGCCAGCTCGCTGAATAGCTCTGACGGCTTAAGAAAGTACCCCAGAGAATCCAGTGCTTCACCGGCGATGGCTGCAAGAAATTCTTTGCCATCTTTGCTGCTCTCTTTAATATCAGCATATAATATACCATCGGGCTTCAATATCCTGTCAGCGAAGGTGTGCATCTTCTCACTGAGATACTTATAGAAAATAAATCCCAGAATATAGTCCCGGAAATCATCAGCCCCCATCTTGCCCCGCAAAGTATTGGCAATATCCCAAAGTTTCTGTTCAAGTCTCTGTTTATCAGTCATATTATCCTAACAATAAAAAGGTCGCTTCCTGAGTTTTTTTTCCCGCCATTTCGCCATTTCCTTAAAATAATCCCACGTGATCCAAATCTCTCAAAAACTCAAAATTAACAACCAATATCAAGAAAATCAAGCAGATTTTGTGTGACAAAACATACAAACCAAAGCCAATAGATGAAAAGAAGTGTCCTTTTTTGGCATTTTCAGGCTATATCTGGCCTGTGTCATTAAACTTTTAACAGAATCCTGCCCTCGCGCGTGCGCGCGCCCGCCCGCGCGCGTGCGAGGTACGCTAAACCTTAACATTACTTAACAATCTGGAAGCGCTGGTCTCTGCGGTTTAGTTGCGGTTCTACTTGCCTCTTCTTTGGCGGTCTTTCCACGGTATTTATAGCCGGCCTTTTCATATCCTCGTGTGCGCGTGCGCCCGCGTACCAGAAAACTTTCCAAATGTCAGCCTTTTAGGCTGTTTTTTGGATTCCGTTTGTAAGCTGGTTTGTAAGCGCCAATTTCCTATATTCGTAAGTTCTTTTAGCAGAGTAGGTTGTGATTTTGGGGTATCGGATTATCAATCCGCTGCCTGTTTCTCCGGGTTTGATACTACCAAATAGCAATCCTGCTTCTGTAACTCAGCGTGAACACAGTTCTGTTGTCACTAGCATTCCCTTTGAGTCCGATTGATGCCTGGTCTTCGAGAACACGCCCATGGGATACGCTCAAATCATAAGCTGGCTAGGCACGTTCATGGTATTATCGATGCCAAACGCAGCCATACTATGAACCACCACTGAGAGACTTACTTGCTTCAGATCTTCCACCGTAAGCTCCCATATTGACAATATCGTTATTGGGTAATGGCTCTAAACCAATCGGGCTCATTGGATCTCCTGCATCAATGCACGGGCTTGTGACATCATCAACAACCCAAGTTTGGGTGTGTGGATTATATCTGCCAGCCTGCGATTTCAAATGGTAGTCACCGTTCTCCGGATCTGCGAATAAAGGGTCAGCATCCATGTTGCCTTCCCCGACAAAGCCGCTTTGGATATTGCTGTAGGTTACTCCCACATTATCACCGTATATTTCATCAGGCGTATTACCCCAGAAGATGCAATTAGTCAACGTAGGGCTGCTGTCTTCGCAGTACATACCGCCGCCATGATCTTCGGCTAAGTTACCGTGAAAGGTACAGTTGGTAATTATGGGATTGCTAGACTGACAAAAAATCCCACCTCCGTATGCCTTGGGTAGCCTTCCGAGGGAACCAAATGCCGAGTTTCCTCTGAAGGTACAGTTTGTGATAGTAGGATTGCTTCCGTTCATACAATAAATGCCACCGCCGCGATCAGCTTCTGCGTTGGTTATGGTGAAGCCATTTAACACCGAATCTTGACCTTCGCCGCTGTGGAACTTGAATCCGCGGCCTAAATACTGGCAATCAATAATACTGTCGGAAGACCCGTTTTGGCTGCGAAGTGTGATAGCCTTACCTTTAAAATCTAGGTCGCAGTTGCCATCACCTATGTATGACCCAGCCAGAACAATCACAGTCTCTCCGTCAACAGCATAGTCTATGGCTTCCTGTATGGCATCGAAGGGGTGTTCAGCCGAGCCATCCTCATTCGGATCACTTATAGTAGGATCGCCGGGGGCCTCGTCATTGGGAGCATCATCGTCAACAAATACAGGTGGTGGAGGATTGAGCGCCGTAACCGTTACTTCCAAAGGTGCCATAGCCTGTTGGTGGCGTACGCTTGCAGTATCCACAGTTTGGTTTGGAGGTTCATAGTAGTCGGTTCGATAGAAAGCCAGGCTGTTATAGAAGGTCGGGTAGAGTACAGGATCTGTAAATGGTATCGGATCAAAAGCCAGCCCGCTAGTACCATACTGATATTGATCTCCAGTGCATTGGGTCAAATCTGGAGTCGCATCATCACCGTAGTAGGAGATTGTCTTGTAGTCAGGAATATCCGTCTCTAAGAAATGGCATATAGTGATCGTCCCCTGTGCCCCGGTAACCATTTCCCAATTAATAGAGCCGAGGTTCACATTGTCTGGTTCCCCGTCGATAAGGACACCATCCAGATTCAAGTCATTAAAGTAAAGCATACCATTGGCATCGGGGCTGTAATCATATAAATCCCGAAAAGCCCCAACAGTGTCATGGGCACGAATATAGGTACAAATCTCTTGTTGTTGTTCGTAGAAGAAATGCTCCCGTTGTAGGTAAGGAGCGCTGTTAAAGCCCATATAGGAACGAATAGCTCGGATGCAGCCATCTTTGTTGGTAAAGAATGCCCCTCCCCCTTCGCTGGCCGTGTTCTCATTCCGACTGCAGTTCCCAGGATCCCTACCGGTCTTGTGCCGGTCCAGGATATCTACCCCGGTAGAGGATCCTGCAAATATCTGTAATTCATCTCTGATCCAACGATCATAAAAATGCGTACGATAAGCGTTTGTGTAGATTTCGGAGTCTTCAGAATTGAAGCCTTGTCCCTTGTTATAGTAGGGGATATACGAGCCTCCAAAGAGTCTAAAGTTGTAGGTGACATAGTCTTTGCCTGCATCTTGTGCCAACGAACCGTCACTCTCAAACAAATAGACGTAACCGACGGCGCCATCCAAAGGGTCGTGAATCTGTATCTCCACACGGCTTTCTTCCAATACGCCCACAGGAGACTCAACAGACAATGGAGCAGGGTCGCCGGTGTCCTTTGCCATAAACACCAGTTCGTCATCCGAGTCAAAATCAGGAGACGTATCCGGCCCAACATAGGTATTGGGATCAGCATAAGCCAGGATCCCATGGCCCACTGGGGGATTATCGTAGACCACTCCGAAGTCCACGTATTTTCGTTCATCGATCTGAATTGGGATTTGGTCCCAACTATCTTGGAAACGAAATCCAACGATACGATCAACTGCCAATCCGTTTAAAGTTCTCAGTTTGTCACCGGCGATGACCACTGGATCAGCATCTCGATTGAGGGAATTGTGTTGCTCATCCACCGAGATGCTTACCTCAGCGTCGAAAGACGAATTGTTGGCCGTCGGCTCAAGATTAGTAGGAAAGCCGAAGATAGATTCTGCATGTGCCCTTCGACCGCCCCCTACCAAGAGAAAACACGCAAGTCCGAATAAAACTAACCAGAGCCTGTAACCATCAAAAAGTTTCATTTCTCAATGCTCCTTAAAATGCCTATTGTTTGTACCAGCCTGCCTGCCCTCCCTTCTTCCATGAAGAAAGGGCAGGAGGTTGTGTAGTTGCTTGTGTGGCACGCAGGTCACTCCTAAGGTGAACTGCGGTAATATGACCCGGACAGGACTATCTCTTCTTCCGCACCGAGAAGTAAATCAGGATCCCCAAGACCAGCCATGATATTGTCTTGTAAAGGCAAACCATCTACCAGAGCAATCGTGATCGTCCCGGAGACATACCACTCCCAGAGACCTACTGCTTGAATACTCCCGAACGTGCCCGTTGTCTCAGTTATTGTGATTAGAGCATCTGGATCACCGGACAATTCGGTTCCAAAGGCAATCATAATGGTGCCGGCAGCCTCATCCACAACCGCATTCGCAGCGTTCATGTCGGCCACAAATGTTCCTTCAACATCGCCAAGTATCTGACCGATGATTTCATCAGGGTTGCTGTCATTATAATCGGTTAAGGCAAAATTGCCCCCAAAGTCAAAATGTAAAACTAAGTTTTCGTCAATCTGGGGTGCCCCTGCAGAAGTGGTTTCGAGCATACCGGAAATGTTCTCATTCAAAATACCGGCATTAGGATCTGCATCACATTGGTGCCATTCATATGATCCCTTGCCCCAGGTCTGATCCCATAGCGCCCCTCCGGCGCCGAGTCGCAATGATACACCAGTTCCGTATTCACAGAATGATTTGACCGTCTTGGTCATATCTGGAGTATATAGGCCGGAAAGAGCAAACTCGCCAATACCACCGATCAGCGCAACGTTGCCACCAAGGGCTGCAAAGATGTTGTCCTGGAGTTCAAGTCCTTCAATAAGAGGGATTGCATACGACCCGGCCAAGGACAGCTCCCAAGCTCCTACCTGGTTAATGTATGCAAACACTCCGGTTGCTTCGTCCAAAGTCAGTGTGACCTTGGGGCCGGGTGGATGGAACGGTGCCAGGAACATACCGGCTCCCTCATCCACAATAACACGTGAAGCATTGATATCGATTACATTTATACCTGCACCGCTAAGGACCATTGTGCCGATAGTCACATCTTTATAATCCTCATCGTGGGCCGATAGAGTCAGCGTGCCAGCAACTGGGAGAGTTGCAATTAGATCGGCACTAACATCTGCTGGAGCAGTGGTACGGAGATCCAGAATAGCAGAGACGTTGGGATCCAACAAGGGTTGGTCTGTGCTGTCAGACCATGTCCAGGGCCCTTGTCCCCAGTTGAGTTGCCACACAGCTCCACCGGCAAATAGCTCGGTAGTTGTCCCTGAACCATAGTCAGTGAAAGAATTGGCGGTGATTTGTGTCATCAGAGTCATGTTGTCGTAGTAGAGAGAGAAGTCTGTTAACAATCCCTGTGCATCAAATCTTGCAATTCCTCCCCCTCTCACGCCAACAAAACGACCAGTAGCTGGGACGCCGAGGTACGGACCATCGTGCGTGCCGATGAACAGCAGATCGACTGCGATCCAGCCATCTCCCATGTCAATCTGACGTACCAACTGCCCGATCATGTCGGAGAAACCCTGAAAGATCAGTTCACTCGTAGCGACGTAACCGTTGCGGTTTACCGCGGCTGGCAGTCCGGCTCCGAAAAAAATCATGTCCTGATGGAGTATCTTCGCTAATTCAGCCAAATCATGGCTGTTCCATCGGCCAAGCATTTCCACAACAGCCTCCGAAGGAGATAGCCCCGTCGGCGCGGGGTCGGGAAGCGTGAAAGAAGGAACCAAGGGAGCCATTTCCGGGGCCGGCAGTACGCCAAGCTGTATCATCACGCCAGCCATATCGCCATAGGTAGTGGCCCGTTTGATCTTGTCTCCCTCAAATTCGAAAATGTCGATGTGGGGCATAAACGAGGTATTGCCGGTTGGCGGGATTCCCTGCCAATTCCCCAAATGTGTGCCGCCTACGCTATGCTCCACCACAACGATGTTACCAGCACCCAGGACACGTCCCTCTGTCGTACCTAAATCAAGAAAGCCCACGATCAGATCTGCGAAGAAAGCTCTTATCTGGTCCTTCCCACTCAGGGGCACGGGCAACGGTGCGAAATCGTAGACGGCATCATCCGCCCAATTAGACATCATCGCATCCAAGTCATGTGCGTTCAGTGCTTTGGCAGAAGCGTCTGCAATTGCGATCAGCTCGGATGGTTCTTGGGCAGTGGCTTGAGTACAGACAACCAAGAGCACAAAGAGCAACACTGCACAAACTGTCGTTAGCTTATTCATATTCATTCTCCTTTAGCTAAATTAAGTTGAAAACAATTGTGGATTAAATACACCTTAGCTCCAAACTATAATGTTACCAATAGCATTAAAATTATTTGCATTTTGCTCATTGCTCTATCCTCTAAAGAATTGTTAATATTTAGCGTTAAACAACTTTTTTAACCAGACTTTCGTTTCCTGAGCGTGTTAATTAACCTCCTTTCCGATTCCGCTGTTTCTATTATTTGGACAACAACATGACCGTTTCCGTTTGGAGAAAGACTTCCAAGCTGAAAGCTTCAGGCATGGGACAGATACACCAACGTTTGCCCTTGCATTTACCGTCCACTATTTAATACGATGAAAAAGCTGAAATCTTGCCGCGCTATTTTAAAAAAGTGCAAAAAACTTTTCAGAATGGACGCCAACTGGGAGATGCTTTATAATATTGATAAACTTCGAATCCTCATTGAATCCATAGCCGTTGAAAATTTAATGAATTAAGCATGATCGGATTAAGGGATGTCAACATTAGATGGCGATACTGCGATGGGGGGATTAAATGGGCGGTTTCCGACAACCGAGTGGACCAGGATTATTAATCCAGTACAAAGAGAGACTATTCAAGCCGAATTATGCACAAAATATTGGAAGCCTCTTTATCACTACCTCAGGTGCAAAGGATTTACCAACGCTGAGTCCAAGGACCTTGTGCAAGGCTTTTTTACAGAAAAGGTACTTGGCCGGGAATTTATTCAAAAAAGTGACAGAACCAGAGGGAAATTCCGTAGTTTCCTTCTTGTAAGCCTAAAAAACTACACAATCGACATTCAAAAGAAAGATACACTCCTTCAAGTCTCCCCCAAAAAAACCGAAGATTCTGTAGGAATCGGCGACCCTGAAGTTGAGTTTAACCGCGCCTGGGCCGATGATCTGCTACAGGAGGTATTAAAGGAGCTTGAGACTGAATGTTATAAGAGAGGGAAAACCGTTCATTGGGGACTTTTTCATGAATGGCTATTGGAACCGCATGTTGATAAAGACAAGACTCAAATGAGTAACATTTGTGCTAAATACGACATAACAGATGCTCCAAAGGCTTACAATATGATATCGAACATCAAGAAGCGTTTTCGTGCGATTCTAAGAGACCATTTGCGTTCATTAGCAGACTCTGAGGAGGAAGTCGATGACGAGATCAGAAAATTCATCAGCATATTTTCCAGAAATCCGACAAGATTTTGAATAAATTCTCGTATATATAGCTGTACTGTATGATTTATTAAAGTAATATAAGTCGTTTACACGATTAACTTACCAGGGGAATGGTTCCCATGGAAAGGATAAACGATGGAGCGACGATTTGAAATACGGAAACGGG
>SDBS01003428.1_pt1 | contig 15585 bp, 16 predicted proteins | sample 2277091 | NCBI WGS metagenome assembly SDBS01 (sample SAMN10404972, study PRJNA504765) | marine sediment metagenome | isolation source: marine sediment core GS10_PC15, 163 cmbsf | place: Arctic Ocean: Southern Knipovich Ridge | collected 2010 | reverse complement strand
ATTGAACCATTCTTTGATATCTTTGGAGACAGTTTCTATATGCTTTCTGTCTCTATCAAGAACTTTTTGTAGATCAGGTCTGCCAAATTCTTTAGGTACGTCTGTTTTTTCGAGCGCAAATATAAATACTTCTCTCTGTTCAGGAGTAGTCCTTTGTTCAATGCTACTGACAAATTTGTTAGTTTCATAATTGGCTAGATTCAGTCTGCCTCTTCTCTCACGAACTATTTCCCTAGCCTCTTCTTTAACTCCAGGAAATGGATCAGGCGGTTTTTCAGATACCTTCCTTCCGAGACGATTGGTTAGTTTATTTATAAGTCTTCCAGCTGCTTTTATTGGCTTGGTTATCTCATCAAGAGGGATTCCGGTGTAGAGTTTAGGTCCAGGCCTTGGTTTTCTTGGGACTACCCTGACTTCAGATCTTGGATCGAAAGCATCAATATCAACTCTGTTTCCATCCGGAGTTTCTACAGTATATACACCTTTCTTAGGCTCAGCTAATATTTCAAGCTCAGCTCCCTTTGGTATACCAAATCCAACTTCTTCCTCCACAAACTTCAGTGACCGAGGAAGTTCTCCCCTTCGTTCAATTTCCAAACGTAGTCCTCGTGCCCAACTATTCATGTTCCCTAGATACTCAGAGAAGTTATGTAACTCAGCTAACGTCATTTCTCTGAATATACCAGTAGGTGACTCTGTCCCATCAACCCATAGTCTGGACTGCTCAGTCAACTTATCTAACAAGTCGAGAGTTACATCTATATCAACATCCTTTCCGTCAATCCAACTATTAATTTCATTACTTATTTTTGATAACAGTGTTTCAGGATTGTCTATGTTTTTGTACTCTGGCAGCAACTCTGAATTACGCTTGGTTACTTCTGGATCTCTTTCTCTGAATTGCCCATGTAAGTCTGTAGTCTCACGGTCGAGTTCGGTGATAGGCTCGGTGATTTTAGGCTTGACCTCTGAAGGTAATAACTTCTCCCTTACTTTAACCAAGTCTTCGTAACTGAATATATCATATTCCATCAACTCTCTTATTTCATGAAGTCTCCCTCTTTCCTTAGCATCATGAGTTACACTGATTAGAAAATCTACTTGGCTCTTCTGCCCTCGCTTTGTTTTTATATTAAAAGGATAATCAGGAAGTCCCTCAAATTTGAAGAATTCTTCTCTTGATAAATCCAATAGTTCAGCTCTTGGTATCTTAGGCTCAATCTCTGGAGTAACTTCAAGTGGCTCTCTAACAACGTCAGGAATCTTCTCTGGAACTTCCTCTACTCTCCCAGCTTCTCTTTCAGCAAAGAACTTCTCTACCTCCTTATCCGAAATCTGTTCAATGTCCTTGTCATATCTATCCTCGATAGCACTGATAGTTTTGAGGTCTTCGATTACTGCTTCTTCAGCATCAAGAGATACCTTCCCAGTCTCAGCAGCCTTAATGACAAATCTATTTACAACTTACTTCCCTTTATTATCATACCACTTACCATCAATTTTGGAGTAATAATTTCCCTTCTTGCTGATAAATGTATGACTGGGAGTGACATCTTCTGGCCTGGCAACTCCTTGAGGTCTTGGAGATTCCTCATTGTGAGTCTTTACAACAGATTCTACCTTAGCTTCCCTACTCTTAACCTTTGCATAATTCTTGAGCTCACCATAGGTTTCTGTTATGGATCTCTTAGCTAACGCTTCAGCCTTCCACAACGGATTGTCATAGGCTCTCAACAACTGTCCCTCGGTCATGCCAGGATTCTTACTCATGGTCTCAACCAAACTTTGCACAATCAATCCTCTTTCCTTTATACCCATCATACGAAATGTAGTTGAGTTCTTCAGACGACTAATAACTCCAGGGGCGGCAAATATAGCAGCCGCTTCACCATATGTAGCTAGAAGCGGCTCAAGGTAAGTTGGTGCAAGACCCAGTTGGACCAATCCACTATTGATAAGTTTACCTATCTCTCCCCAACCCTCGCCAGCCATTTCGATAGGTTTCATGACCAATGATATGTTTTCTATGGCCTTCTGTTCTGCAGGAGTTGTTATGAGCTTACCAGGAATACTCATTACCTGCCTATAAGTATCCATAGCATCATCTAGTGTACCAAATGAGACCAGTTCGTCAGGGTCGGTGCTTATAGTAGGCATTAACTCTATTAAAGAAGCTATTCCAGCCCCTGGTAATAGTACCAAAGAAGCCGCTACAGAGATAGGCACTTTTACAAGTGCTTTGGCTGTTGGCTTGATTAGTCCCTCATAGACACCCTCTAGTTCAGGCTCAGGCTCAGCAACAAATGCTGTAGGCTTATCAGATTCAAAGTTGATCTCTCCAAAATCTGCTTCATCGGCCTCAAAATCTATCATACCAAAGTCCATAGCAGGTTCCTGCGAAGTCCCTTCAACATTGAATTGAGATAGAGGTTTACCCAGATAGCTACCTAAAATTGGTTTAAGTCCGATCATTAATAGTCTCCAGCAGAAGGTATGTACTTATATTGTCTGCGAAACTCACCTCTGATCCACTCCATTCTTCTCTCACGGTCATCTCTGTTCTTGATTTTTTGAGCCTCTGCAATTTTAGCAAAGTAGTTTCTCTCTATAGCATCCTTCCACTTTCTGGCTTCAGTCTCTGATTTGTTGACTGCTCGTAGAGGATCAACTCCAGCATCTTTGAAATCAACTAATAATGTCTGTGCCTTTCTATGAGCAGTTTGAAGTTCAGGAGTGACAGCCCACATTCCAGTTGGATCTAGTTTACCGAATCGCTTGGTAAGTTCTTTGGTAGCAGTAGTCCAATTTACTGGAGTAGGTCCAGGTGCAGAAGCTATCCGCTTTACCTTAGCTAATTCCCTTTCCACATCAAGTAACTCAGGCATATCCAATAACTCTCCCAGGAACCTTCGCCTTTCGGTAGGCTCAGTTTCCTCCCACTCACGCTTTGGCATAAACTCAGTATCACCAAGTTTTTTGGCTCTTTCTTTGGCTAGGGTATACTCTTTGTCGCTAGTAGTGAGAGTCTTGAATTGATCAATTGTAAGATTCCCGATGAAGGGACGGAGTTTCTCCTGCGTAGCTGCCATGCCTACTTCCATCTTTCTCATCAATGTACCTCTATAAGCAGCTTCACTTACATCTGCAATCTTCTTTCGTTTAAGTTCCTCCATACCAAACTTCATTTTCAGTGCACTGGTAATATCTTCGACTGTCAGCCCAGCTAGACTAGCACTGCTGATGTCTAGTGGACTAGCGGAAGGGTTAAACAGGCCACCCATCATCATGAGTCTTCTCATGGCCTCTGGATCACCACCTCCAGTTGGACTGGGAGCTTGAGTTGGAGTAGGCGCTGGAGTAGCAGCACCTCCTGTAGGATCACCAATAAAGCGGTCAGCATCTTGAAGAGCAGACATAGGAGCCTTAAGGCTGAAGAGCTTACCATCTGTAGAGAACTTTCCCTCTTCAGTACCAAGAAGTTCCTTGACCATCTCACGATACTTCCCTGCTCTAAGAAGTTGCTGAGTCGGAGGACCTGCACCTGCAGCAAAGGTTCCTGGCCCAGCTATCTCCGGTCCTACCCCAGCCAGAATATACGCAAGTGCGCTCCAGTCAAAAGATTTATTAGTTAAATTTTCAGGCATTTAACACCTCCTATTATAAGAATGAAGCACCAGCACCAAGGATTCCTCCAATAACAGCACCAGCTACTATAGACATACCTCCAGTCGGAGCAGCTAAGTATGCTCCGGCTGCAGCTCCAACCATTGCCCCACCAAGGGCTTGCTGAGCCTGACTCTTCTCCTTAGGTAAGGCAGTACCGCTACCTATACTAGCAAGAAGATTAGCTCCGTATTGGAATAACTTTATATCCCATAGAGCATCTGCTTCATCTATACCTAAATTACTTTCGGCTTCTCCACTCTTAGCAGCTATCTTTATACGATTGGCTTCGGCAGTAAGATGAGTAAGATTCTTCTGGTAATCCAGTTTTAATGCAATTAGCCGTAAAGCATCATCACCAAAGGCCTTCATATGTTGGGCAGCGCTATACTTCGCAACCTCCCTTGTCTGACCATCCTCAATAATTGCCCTTCCAAGGGCGAAGGCTGAACTAACAACTGCATTGATGTTTCTCATTCCAGCCTCAAAGCGAGGGGTGACCTCGGCATCCAGAATGTCCCCTAAGTCAGCAGAGTACTCAGTAACTGCATCGTCTATTCTAGCATCAGAAAGAACATCTGCAATTATAGCATCGAGACCTGTACCTGCACTAAGTAAATTAACCAATGTCTCGAGGTCAGTTACTGAAGTTAACATATCAGCCAGTTCAGTATCGGGGTCATATGCAACTGGAACTGTAAAGGGACTATTTCCAGTAGCAAGCTCATGTATTTCTACCAAGCTAAGTGTAACAACATCTGTGTTATTATGATCGAGCATCTGCTTATGGAAGTCCTTCATGTGAACTGGAAAGTCAACTACACCAGCTCCTCCTCCTCCACCTTTGAAGTACCTAAACTGCATTCCGAATTCTATATCAAAGTACAGCATGACTATTCCTTTGTTTAATTATTTAACAAACTGGTAGCGAAATAAAAGTGTACCTTGTCTCGCCTCCAAGCTTCTCAACGGTCTTAGTTATAAAGGGTACGTCTGTGTAGCCTATGATTCTGTGACAGCCTTGACTGGAAGCATACTTTACAAGTGACTTGAAGCCACTTGTCCAACTAGACTTATCAACCATCTCATATCCATACAGACAGTATATCAACAAATTCTTGGTATCGCTTACGTCGTCATGAGTTATCTTGGTAATTACTATTCCCTCAAATCTTCTCTGATCTCCATTGACAGTGTAGCTAGCCCAACAGTCAGACCTACCAGAGAGGAGTGAGGTAAGAATCTTATTCATCTTGTCTGGACCTTCTCCTGCAATGGGAGGAAGGGATTGTTCTATGGCGTACTTTATGACGTCCCAGAATTGAGAGATCTGGTCAGGTAGTAGTCTTGTTAGCATTATGCTTCTTGCCCTCTCGGAGGTGCTGCATAAATACCTCTCAGCCCTCTCAAATCAGTCATCTTCCATCTCGCAGTTATGTAGTCTAAGCTTGAGGAAAAATCTATGGCTTGCACAAAAAAATCTGACTTCACACAAATTCTAAACTCAGTCCCTGATATAATAAGTGTTGCAATACCTTCATTATTAACCGGAACGAAATCAGTACGTTCAAAGTTTACTAATGGATGCATTCTCCAATCAATAGCCACTGTAGGATTAATAAGAGCCGAGCCACCTAATTCAACAGTATAGATAGTCTTCTGTGCTCTGTATCCCATATCTATTATGTCCGAAACTATTAAAGGATAATTTTCTTCATCTGGTGTTTCAGGTAGACCACACAACTCATGCCAGTTCACCTCGTCATACCAGACTGCTGAAACTGGGTCTGGATAGTTAGTCATTCCGTAAGGAGATAGAAGGAGACTCTTCGTACCATCCGATATATAGAAATCTCTCTTATACGGATTGAAGTTGACTATAACATTTCGTGGAATCCCTGCACCATATTCAGCATCAAGACCTTCTATATATTCAGCATAGCCAAGTTCTTTCAGACCTTCCTTAGTCACTTTCCAAACAACATAATCACGGTCTATGACTAAGTGCTGATTAAGATCTCCATTCACAGCACCTCGATTGAGAACTCCTACACCGTGCAGCTCCTCGAATCCAAAGGTTGCAGCAGGTGAAGATACAGGAAACATTCTAGTGATCCCATTGGAAGTATAGACGATTACATCATCACCTAACCTTCGCACATGGTAGACTTCTCCACCGAAAGGATCACGACGGTAGCCTGCTTCATTTCTTCTATTAGGTACAAAGCTAACGTCTCCAATATTAGACCAGACAATGTAAGTCTCATCACACTGAGGATCAGCTACAGGCCAATTACTCAGAACACAACCACCTATCATCTGGCCCTTGAAGTTACATACAGTCCTCATCATTGGAATAGTTGCAATGGCAACTGCATTGTCCCATGCTCCTAATGTAGGATCCCAGTAGAGCATTATAACTCCGTTGGTTAGGAAGGTGTACTCACCGAAGTCAGCCATTTCCATTAGAGTTCCTTGGCCATAGATTAATTCATCAATAGCAAATACTTCTGTAATAGCATAGCTGTCGTCGAAAGAATAAACCATATCTCTCTCATTAATATGGTCTCGGACTACAAGGATCTTCCAACTCTCCTGTTTAAGGAACTGTGGAAAGGGCCAGTTATAGTGCATGAAGTGTCCAAGGCCATCTGTAACTTGGAACGATACTATATCTTCAAGAAATGGAATTCCCTCAAGAGCCTTCTTTCCTATCCTGAGACTCGAACACTCATGTAGATATGGTGAGCCTCTCGGCATCCTTATTTCAGGTCTCAGGCCCTTCTGCAAAGCCTCATCAATTGTAATGTAGAATTCTCTCATTACTTACCCTTTCTAGATTCGATGAAACTTCCTTTCTCTGTCTTGGTAGGTTTGTCAGATTTCTGTCCAAGACTCTTCCGATCATTGTTTGCTGTACCTTTTTTATACTCAGGTAGTTTATTATCCTTCGGCATTTTGATCACTTATCCTTTCAAGATCTTCAATTAGAAATCGCTTGATCTCTGTGTCTTTAATATTAGGTGTCCAAAGGAATGAAATCCAGATTCCCGATACCTTTCCATCACCTTTCGGACTAACACTTACAGTTAGCCTATCTCCGGCAAAAACATCAGCATCGAACTCTATTAGGGCATACTTCTTCTTCGTGAAGAGTGACTCACTAATAACTGAATCTCCTCTATGAATATTCATATAGATGTCGATTCCATCCCTTGGTATGTTCTCAATGAAAGCACCTCCAACGGATATCTTGCCATCAGCTGGAAACATGTATCTTAAGACAACTTTGTCTATTGGATCTTGAGCGTAGTTAGATATAGGAAATGGAGTTATTATTCCAGTTACAGTTTTATGAAGCTTCCTGGACATTCTACTAAGTATAGTATCCACGTGCTCCATTTGCTTTTCAACTGTCTCGCCTTTTATAATCTTCATCCTTATTCTCCCCAACTATAGTGATTTCCATCGTTCCATCTACCTCCCCAGACACCTCCAAGAAATTCCCAGAATAGTCCGAGCGGTAAGTGGTCCTCTGTCTTGGCAAGATACTTCCCATCCTTGAATAGGTTAATGTCTTTTGCTCTTCCATCGAAGTGGCGACTGTTTGCGATGTGCCTAGTATGCTCCGGTGGGAAGGTTACCGTATAGCCCAGACTAAAAGCGTAAAGCAACAGCAATGGAAAGTTCCTTGCAAATGCTCTTTGTTCTTCTCCTAATTTAGACACTTCAATCACCTCCATACATGTTGAGCATCTTACTGGTTTGATAGAGTAATAATATTCTATACAACCACAGTGCTGACAAATCACGTGATTCATTAGTCCTCTATCTGCGTAATTCCTGCAATCTCTTCCTCAACAAGATCCATATCAATTCCAGTTATTGCTGTAGCTATAGCATTATTCCAGTCATTAACACCTTGAGTGTTTCTATTAATTATCTCTATTGATCTCAAAGCAGCCATGATTAGAATGTCTGAATGAACTTCAGTCCAGTAACTCTTATCAGTGTCTTCGACTAGTTGGTCAGAGTAAAACAAACCTCTAATTTGAACAGCTAATCTCTCATCAGTTGGAGGAGCCACTAAGATTGAGTTATAAGCGAAGTGATCTCCACTCAAGACATCTACATATCCAGAGAAAGACTCAAGTTCATCAGCTGGAGTGTTGTAGGTTTCCGGAGCAGCTCTGGTAATTGCAGGAGAGTAATAAAGCGTCATTCCAGGATCTATCCCTGATGGGAGAGTAGTAAAATACCCAGCAAGAAGATCCTGTAGGTCCTTCTTCTCCAACTCCCACCTTGATTCCACAGTTCCTACCAAGACTTCCTTCACCGCACGGCAGTAAGGAAATTGAACTGAGTATTTACCTATTTCAAGAAATCTAAAGCAGGTAGCGAAAGACTTCTGAGTCTGGCCTAAACGGTCTAGATGACGCTGTCCAGAGTTTACGAAGAAGTTCGCACCAGTATCGGAACCATCTTCAGCTACAAGATCAAAGCGGCCAGAGAGGGTTCTGAACTGTTGACGGATCTGAAGTAAGCTCATACTTTAACTCCGTTTGAATTTTAAACAAGGTGGGAATGGAAGCTACATCAGTCGCCACTCCCACCTTGTTATGTCCCTAACTAAGGGTTATAGGTTATTCTTAAGTCCAACACCATTAAGGATACCGCACTTGTCAGGGAAACCAAATTCCAGACCACATTCAGTAAGGTATTCCTCTTCAGTTCCATCAATTCTACGATGGCCATAGCCCTGCGGATGCTGCTTTGAAGAGCTCTCACCAAAGAAAGTAGTATCATCGATGAACTTGTATTCCAGTTCTTTCGGCTCAATAATAACCATCATGTTACGAGTTGTAGCATCGAAACTAAAGAGCGGGTGAGTCTTCATATTTAAAGTACCAAATGGAGTTATCCACTCTCTAATCTGCATGCCGTAGGTTTTCTGTCCAGGTGTAAGATTCAACTGACCACCTGCCATTGCTAAGGCATCAATGCCCAGCAATGCACCTGAACCTACAAACGCTAACTTCTCGGCAGCACCAAAGCGGAAGATCTGCTCTAGCATAGCCTTGAACCAAGTCTCACCACCAACAACCCAGGTTAGACCTGTATAGGTAACGTTTAGGGTATAGTCGTCTACGTTAGCCGCAGCATTGTTGCGGATGAAGTTAATTATACCTTGAGTGGTTCTCTCAGGCTTACCATTGTCACCTGTGCGCTCAGTAGCAATTCCCCAGAAGAAGTCCAGCTCCATTTCAATAGAGTGCATTTCCAAACACTCACGTTTGGCCTTTTGGTAATCATCACCAGTACGCAGTCGAGTCCTCCGAGCGGTACGAGTGATGCTTAGAGGTGTCCGGAAGATCTGGGTCCAGTTCTGATGCTTCACAGGGTTCAATGCAACTGCATTAGGCATCTCAGCGCCCTCAGCATTGATGTTACCCATAATCATGAAGTTGTTAGCATCTGATAAGTCATTGTCTCCAGCGTTAGCATCGGCTTCTAAAAGAAGAACCGACAATACAGCAGTTACGCCAGTGATATCTACATTGACAACTTTCCCGACAGTATCCACACGATAGTCAGTATCATCACGCATGAGGATCTGATGCCCTGCTCTGATCTGATGGGCTATAGATCTTCCATCAGTCATTACAGCAGTAAGCGATATATAGATCGTGGTTCCCAAAGGTTGCGCAACTGTATAAGCAACAGTCAAATCAGGCAACATGAAGGTTCCAGCGATAGCTCCGGAAACAGAACCAATCTGCTCTGTCCACCAATGGAACTGAGGGTCGTCGACTTTCTTCTGACCCATCATGGACAGAATGGCTGTAAGCGGAGCCATACCATTAGGGTATAGGTAAAGTATATTTTGTCTCCAGTTCATGGGTCTTTGTCCAGTGACCCAATCACCAGTTCCACGCATTCCTAGAAACATAGTTAATTCCTCCTATATGAATTTCTCATAGAGGGAGAAATGTTACTTTACAACTGTCAGCGGTTCGATCTCCACGAACTTAATTAATGAAATCATCAAGGCCGGTTTCAGTATCAGAGGTCTACCATCGACGTTCTGTGGAAGCATTACAATATCGAAGACGAGCTCAGTTTTTTGGGTCATTAGCTCGTTGTATTCCTCAAGAAACTTAGGGAAGTTCTCGTGAGTCGGCTTAATGTCAACCTGGCGAGTCTCTAAATTCTGCTCACCATACTTGTTAACCAAGCCAATCCTGACCTTCTCAATGCTCATAAAAGGATCATTGAGCTTACCTATCAATTTCGCCAGGCTCAGACTAGTCCTAACCGGCAGTTCCATTTCGAAGATCGTGTTCAGTGCCTTTACTGCACCGAATATTTCTGCGTTTAAAAGTTCCATTTTCCCTCCTGAGAGTTTGTTAGTTAAAGGTTAAGATTTTAGGTGTACGTTGGTATGTATGCAGGGGCTCCCCATAGCATGACTTTGATTCTACCAGAAGCAGCACCTCCGCCGCCACCTGTTGGATCAGTATTATCCCAGGCGATTGCACCTGCGTTACTAGCCCAGAAAAAGGCAGTAAGAGCATGACCAGAGTGGTTAAATCCAAATTGGTAGGCTTCAGCAGGTGCTCCACCAGCCCCCATAACCATATCCATGTACTGGTTTATTAGAGAAGCACCAGTCAAGTCTGCACCAGTATACATACCAAGGTCAAGATTCCACATACTTCCACCAGTAGGAGCCTCAGTTATATTTGTCCAGACACCGAATGTCTTCTTTACCCCAGTTGGAACTCCAGTCATGATAGACTCAAAATACCCTGCGGCACCCTCGGATGCTCCATCATCTAAAGTAGCACTAATGTGCATACCAAAGTCACCAGTGGCAACATTAGTAACATGTCGAAGAATGTTCTGCTCTGTACTCAAAACTACATGGCGCTCTTTGTTAATACCTGCAGTTAGAGCTTCTATCTGACACCTGATAGTTTGAGCATTTACAGATACCAGATGATCTTCGAGCTCAGCTGCAGCTAAAGTAAACCAAAAAGCATTATCATCGAAGTTATCCTGAGTGCCCCAACAGGCAAATCTCATGTAGGATACTTTTGTACCTCCGCCCCAGTCGCACACATCACCAAGAGACATCTCATAATCAATACAGCAATAATGTCCACTTGCAATCGCTGCATGGTTAGGCAGGATCATCTCAGCCCCAAGGGCATAAGATAACCCAGCTACGAGAGCTACAGCTTCTGAATATTCAACCTGAGCAAAGATAGCACCAGCAGAGTTACCTAAAGCTGCCTCTGAATTGAGTATAACTCTAAGAACATCTACAGTAGCTGCTCCAGCTGCATCCATTGTTAAGTTGATTTCGCTGAGATTAGCTGCCCCAACTACCATTGAGGAGGTAAAGGTCAGACCTCCAAAATGCCACTTTAATCCATCAGAGTAGAAGACAGCTCCACGGCCTTTTTCCTCCAAGATAACATCAGCTTCCCAGTCTGCAGAGTCATCGTCGTGAGTAATCGTTATCCGATTGAGACCAACGTCGGCTACGTTATCTAAGTCATCTGCAATGACTGAGTAGAACCTACCACGAGCCTCCACAACAGGTGGAAGGGTAATTGTGATATCTTGGGTGAGTGCTCGTGGACGAAGTACATAGTCCCTAACATTCATTGAGTAATTTGCATCAATCGGAGCATGATACTTATCAACAACTATATCAGCTCCTATAATTCTATCTTCATAAGCCATCTTAAATACCTCCTATATATCCTTGTTCATCTCATCTATTTCGTTGAGAAGAATATCGGTTCTGGGTTTAGGTTTATCGTGCCTACCTTTGACCTTTGCGAACTTAGGATCTTTGGCAGGCTCCGGTTCAGGGTCAGGTTTAGAATCAATTGCTTTTTTATGAAGCTCTAGTCTATTCCGAGTTTCCTTTTCAACTTCCTCAAATGTCTTAGAGACTGTCCAGTCAGGATTTTCGGAACCTATCTCCTCATAAACTGCAGCTACGACTGCCTTGAAAGGCTTGAGATCTTCATTTTCAGAGTAGAATTTCTCAACTCCTTTCGTAAGTGTAGCTTGTACAGCGACACTGTTCTTGACTATATCAGGGATACCTTTCAGTGTGCCTTCTTGATAAGCTCTATCAGATTTTATTCCTGCAGCATAGACTTTATTAAGAAGAACATTAAACACTTTTGCGTCCCTAGTTAGTTCATCAAGATCAATATCACTTCCGAGGAAGTCTATCTCCTCGATTGGTTCAGGTTCTAGATCAACCTTTAGAGGCTCAGGATCCTCAAGTTTTGGAGAGTGAGATTCTTCAATTTGCTTACGAAGCTTTTCATTCTCCTCTTTTATTTTCTTAAGTTCATCGTCAACTGGAGGATCAGCTGGCTTAGGTTTAGGATCAGGTTCAGGTTCTGGATCAGCAACTGGTTCGATCTTTGGTTCAGACTCTGGCTCAGGTTTTGGATCCACCACAGGATCTGGCTCAGGCTTTGGATCTGGCTTCACAGGTTCCAAAGTCGGTTCCGGCTCAGGTTCTGGTTCAGGCTCTGGCTCACCAGGGTCTGCTCCTATATTGAGCATTTCTTCTATTTGATCTTTAACACTTTGCGGCATGAGTTAGTCTCCTTCGTTCAATTTTAAAACACAGTTATTTAACGGAAATAGTTCTATAAAGTTCCTTCCAATATCCGTGGTTAGCCACTCCATCACCACCTACATTTAACAAAGCAAGTACATCATCTATTTCAGGCGCAAAGTTGCTAAGTGCAGGTAATTGATTTAGGTAGAATTCTCCGTCAGCCTTTAATCCATCTGTTAGATCTATATTATTATCCTGAAAAATGAAGATCTTCACCTGGCCATCCATTCCTCCGAGGATAGTTGCCAACGTAGATATTCCTCCACCAAATATAGTGATGATTTCATGACCTGCAGCAAGAAGATCAGTCCCTATGTCTAATGAGATAGTACCTCCACCCACAGTTAGATTGGTTACGCCGAGTCCAGTTTCCAGGGAATACATAGCAGCCATTGCATTTATTGCGGCTCTACTTGCCCTTATCCAAGATGGAAGTTCACTAACCAAAGCCTGATCAGTCGGTTGTCTCGAGTCTAGACTCATCTTCCTTCTCCTTCTCCTCTAATATTTGTAAGAAGACATCAGGCAAGCCAAGGAAATAATCTACAGCCTTAACTCTACCATTTAAGTCTCCCATATGTAGCAATACAGATGCAGTGCTAGGATTTGAGCCTGCTGCATCGTCGACTATCGACATCATCTCGGCACTAAATCCCTTTCCCCACATTCCTAACTCACGCTTGATGTCCTGCCATAGAATGGATTCTTTGAAGTCCTCGATTTGCAATTTAGTTGCATTGACTTCAACTCCCATCTGTGAGATCTGTTCCCACTCTTCGTCTGTTAGTTCTTCTCTATCTGTCATTTGATTAAGCTCCTACTGGTACAAGGTTTCCTCTTTCCTCTTCTCTCATTACTTCTTCATCAGGCTGAACATTAACATTGGCTTGACTTGCGACACGTTTAAAGTCCTGGATATTCTTAGCACCAAGTTCAGATGCTATGTATTCAAAAATTCTAAAGTGATCGTATTCCTGTCTTAGTCCTTCGTCAGTAACGATTATTTTGTAAAGCTCAATCCAGATGTCAGAGAAGCTACCTCCAGGAACTGATCCATCTCTTGGAATAATATCATAGTCGACTGCAAGATCGTAAGGTGTAACTGGGACTCTGTCAACGTTACCGAAGAGTTTATTTAGTGTCTCTTGTTTTGGCCCAGCTATTTTTACATAAGTCTCTTTGCTTAGGTATTGCTGTGTATGAATAGCAAACATGTAACTTATATCTTGCATAAATTGCATACTTGTGAGCATAGCAATTCGCTGCAGTCGAGATACGGCACTTCCACGGGTACCTTGGAACTCACTCTTAGTCAATCGCTCAGGACCACCTTGTCTTAGAGCTCCCATCATAGATTGATCTGCTCCGGAGATCCTATCCATCCATTGAGTTATGTAGGCGGAGTCAGCTATATTCTGACGAGTGATGTCGTTTACTTGAAGTTGCTGAACGACTTTATCAACTCCCCTTCCCCATGCAGGTCTTCGTAGACGGATTAGTTTACCTGGTTCTGGATCCTTCAAGTCATTAATGTTTACGAGGAAAGGATCAACTACAAACATATCATTGATGGACTTTCTCACGTTGGCTATGTGAGTGTTGAATAAGAAGTCCAATATATGCTGAAGTCCATAAAGGATCTCTAACCTACCTATCGGCGTAGGACTAAACCCATCATATTCAGGAGCTACCACCGCTGCAGGGTACATTCTATGCGCATGATCTAGCCTAGATGCAGATGTTATTACTTCGTCTGCAGATAGAGTAAATAGCCACTTTTCAGGCCTTTCACTCGTTCCGAGTTCCCATTCCTTTGGAATAAGATTCACGTGCATATGGATGTTATCTACACGATTAGTAGATGCTTCAAGACCGAGTCTTGAACCTCCACCATATTTTAGATTCCTATCAGATTGATCTGTTGAGAAGGAGGATCTCTTGTTTTTCTTAGCATGTAAATACTTAACATTGAACATTTTGTTTTCTGGCTCTGCTTCTTCAGATAACATATTCATCAAGTTATCATGCGTTATCCAGCCGACAAATTCCCCCTTCTGAATATTACTTACATCAACATTTGGATCAGGTAACCAGTTGTAAGGATCAATTGCACTTAGATCGTTACCTTCGAATAGTAAGGATTCCTCCCAACTAACTTCCCTTTCTGCAGTTTCGCCAAGCTCACTTTGTCTAATGATCTCAGATGTAACAGGTTTTAGTCCATACCTCTTATCCCAACCAGGCGCTCCAGGACCTATTCCATAAGCAAAAGCATTACGGAAGATAGAATGGATTGTCAGAGGAACCTTAGTCTTCGTACAATGGATTTGGACTATGAGTTCTAGTAAAGAAGCTCCCTTGATATCTTCAGGACCTACACCCTCATATCGAAAGATAGGATCTTGAAAGAAAGCTAAAGACATATAAGTTAAAAGTCCCTCGAGCATTGCATAGGTGTAAGGGAACACTATTGACACAGGTTTTGCAGAATCTTTTGATTTGAGAGCTTTTTCCTTATCTTTTAGTGGAATGTAGGTAGTTAATAATCTATCAATTTCATTCCAGCTAGGAAATCTCTTACTCATCTCATTACGAGATTCTGTAGCCCTAGTCATGATCTTGCCCATTAGTTTCTTATGGAAATCTGAATCAGGTCTTAGGTCGAGATTGTTAGGGTACTTATACTCATATTTTTTCAGAGAGAAGTCAGTAAGGTAACGACTCCCTGGTTCACCTGACACTACGTAAGGCATTAGTTATCCTTTGTTTAATTTTAATACATAGTTACTTCTCTACCGTTACATCTGGTAGATTAAGAAACATTATTCCAAGTGCTTGTTCGATCATTCCTGGCCTACCTCGACCGTCGATAGTGATTTCAAAGTCAGAGGTCTTGAAGGAAATCATATCGTCTCCCCTTGCTTCAACTGCGTAGATCAAACCATCTGAAGTAATGACCTTGCGGGTCACGTTTGTCCAGGCACAGCTAGACAAAAAAAGAAATATTAATAAAAATGCAATAAATAGTTTTTTAATCATTTCCACCCTTATTTCCAGATATCCCGGTAGTGTAAATTTCTAAAACTTCCGCCGCTGATAAAGCTCTATCAAAGATTATCGCTTCATCAATTAATCCATCGAAAGGCTGACTCACACCATTCTGACTTCTTGCACCGATAACAAATGGTGCTGTCTTGTCTACGATACCACTACTGTATGTTTTAGGATTATCAGCACCATTAGAATCCAAAGCTCCACCAACATAA
>SDBS01003427.1_pt1 | contig 15590 bp, 14 predicted proteins | sample 2277091 | NCBI WGS metagenome assembly SDBS01 (sample SAMN10404972, study PRJNA504765) | marine sediment metagenome | isolation source: marine sediment core GS10_PC15, 163 cmbsf | place: Arctic Ocean: Southern Knipovich Ridge | collected 2010 | reverse complement strand
CTCTAATCCTTGCGCTCAAAGACAATCCGTCCATTGACGATGACTTTTTCCACACGGCTTGTAAAATCAAACGGCTCGCCAGACAGAATAACCAGATCCGCATCTTTGCCCACATCAATGCTTCCAATCCTATCATCAGCATGTAGAAGTTCTGCCGGGTATTTAGTGATAGCCTTAAATGCTTTGTCTTTATCCATCCCGTGTCGCACAGCATAGGCAGCATTCATCGGTAAATATTGTGTTCCCGAAGTCGCGCTAGTGTGGAATGCGACCCGCAGCCCGCTTTGAGTCAGAAGATCTGCGTTATTGATCAGCTTACCTTTATCGTAGCGAATGATATTGGGGCCGATAGCAAGGCCAACATCATATTTCCTTAGTTCATGAGTGATGCGATAGCCATCGTCGCCACCCAAAATGATTACATCGAGGTTGTATTCGTCTCGAAAAACTTTCAACGCATTGCGGATTTCATCAGCGCGATTGGCATGCACAATCGCGGGTATTTCGTGCTTAAAGAGTTTACGCAGCAATTCGAGATTCACATCGCGCTTTGGACGATCAGGCTCTTTAACCACTCCTTCTTTATCAGTTGCTTTACGGTGTTTGTATTCCGGAAGTTTACGTTCATATTCATCCCACTTTTCGGCATACTCTTTTGCTTTCTTAAGCAGGTCTCGCGCTTCCCAAATCCGTGCCAATTTTGCTCTCTCTCCAAGCATTGAAAATTTTATAGCAGCGTATTCTTTGACAATCATATCATCTATGCTGTCGCCGGCAAGTTTGATTAATGCGGCGTTGCCACACACAAGTCCGCGAGTTTCCGGCGCGAGCAAAACCGATGTCACCCCGGAGCGTAAAACCTCCTTTAATCCTTCGTCATTAGGTGCGATAGCGTTGGCGATGCTGACCAGGCGTAACTTACTGGAATCCGGACCACTCGTTGGCGAAGAAGGATTCATTCGCACAGGAGCACTTTCCCAGTGCAGTCCGATGTGAGAATGAATATCAATCATGCCGGGAATGACAACACTTTTGCTGGCGTCTATAACATTCGCTTCCTTTGGAATCGCCTTTAGCTCACCAACATAGAGGATTTTAGAGCCTCTGATGAGGATAAGTCCGTCGTTAATTTGTCCTCGACTACCTGTAAATATTTTTCGCGCTCGAATAGCGACAAGCGATTCTTCTACCGCTTCCTTTTCCATTTCAGCCGCTGGGCGGGCATAAACAATCCTGCCATCTATGAGTGTTTTATCAACAATCGATCGGATATTAAACGGCTCGCCAGTCAGAATGACAAGATCTGCATCTTTGCCTTTTTCGATGCTTCCCACACGTTCTGCTATCCCAAGAATTTCAGCAGGCGCAATTGTGATAGCCCTAAGTGCCTCTTCTGGTAACAATCCCTGACTGATAGTGTAACCAGCAATGAATTGAAGATCGGGGATAGTCTCATCGGTAGGTGCATAAATCGCAAATTTTATACCCGCTTTTGCTAAAATGCCCGGACTCTCCGGATTGACACGTCCAAGTGCAATGTCCCGTGTGTAATCTTTTGCTACTCTTTGACCAGGTTGAAGGAGACCGCTGAGGATAACGGCCGATTTGCTCTGTTTAATCTCGTCAATGACTTTGTATGCTTCGGTTGCGCCTTCTATAATGAGTTTCAAGTTAAATGCTTTAGCGAAGGAAATTGCGCTGCGAATATCCTGAGCAGTATGGCAGTTGATGCGGATGGGTAGTTTGCCGTCCAAGACAGGTAACAATGCTTCCATCTTTGAATCTGTTTTCGTTGAACGTTGATTCCGATACCATTGAGCTTTCGTAAAGACTTTACGCAACACAGCAAGCTCTGCCATCCGCGTCGTGGGCAGTTGCTTTTCAACCGGCAAGATGGGATTATCCGGGCCTGGCGGGATAGGTGGCTTAAAAATCGCCGGCGGATTCTTGGGTAATTCCCCCAGAGTAATACAAAGTGCCGCCTGGTCTTTAACAGTGCGCTGGGGAATAGAATTTCCCGCAAGCTTGACAACAGCACCTAATCCACTGATTAAGCGTTTTTGACCGGGCGAAATATAAACTGTCGTTACGCCTCCAGCTAACATCCGTCTATATTTGTCATAAAAGTCGAAGGCATCTTTAGCTCGAATGTCGGGCGACACTGATTCTTCGTCATCTCGTTCCTTATCTGCAAGCCTCGTCAAAGCATCTATCAGCCCGGGAATGACGATTTTGTCGGTTGCATCAATGACTTCAGCACCTTCGGGTATATTGAGATCCTTACCAACAGCTACAATCTTGCCATTGCGAATAAGCACGATGCCGTCTTGAATCGGTGGAGAGGTCACCGGATAAATCGTACCTGCCTTAATAGCTACAATGGACATTTCCTGGGCTGCTATGGTTGTCACAGTCATTGTGCAGATTAGGAACGAAATCGCAGCCAAGAAGAATATGTATTGAATACTAAAATGTTTATATCGTATATCCATATCTAAAGCTCATCCTTGCCTTTCATACGATTCGGCCCTTAATTGTTTAATCAGTGTATTCATGCTCTTTTGTTTCTTCCGGTTTTTCCAGGAGCTTTTTTAATCGCTTATCTTTTGCTCGTTCATAGACGATTTCGCCGGCAATCATGACCTGATCTACCCATGTTTGCGCATCCAAAGGATCGCCCGTCAAGAAGAGCAAGGTTGCCTCTTTACCTACTTCAATGCTTCCGAGGCGGTCATCGACACCAATGAATTGTGCAGGATAAAGGGTTATAGATTTCAAGGCTTCGGTTCGCTTCATTCCATGCCTGAGAGCAGTTGCAGCTTGATACCAGAGATATCGTCTGCCATACTGGGAAGTATCTGTCTGGAATGCGAACTTTACTCCAGCTTTATGGAAGATCATCGGGACGATCTTCATATCTTCTTCATTTGTCTCTTCGTTGGTTTCCCAGATGATAAGCTGAGGTGATAGAATGACCGGGAGTTTACTCTTGGCGATCAGGTCAACGGCTTTATAACAATCCGGATTCAGTACTAAAACCGTGTTTAGTTTATGAGTTTTCTGAATCTCTATGGCTTTTGGCACGTCAGATGCTCTGTCGCAATAGATAAATGCGGTCAGTTTCTTATCCAAGAGGTCTATCATCGATTGCTTACGTGGATCAATTTCCTCGTCAAAAGGCTTTTTCTCATCTTCTGCATCTTTCTTTCGCTGTTCATATTCTTCGAGATAATCTTTTAGATCATTCATATAGCGTCTGAATCGTTGCATGTGCCCCATGCGGCTGGTGTTTTTGGTTGGTTGAAGAGATATCTTCAAACCGGTATACCGTTTGATAAGCATTGCCTCTAAGGTCCGGCCGTGCGGTCTGACAACGGTGCCGGTTCCGCCGAGCAGTGTATTATTCCCAGGAAGCACGAGCATCGCCACAACTCCATCGCGCAGAGAGTCTTCAAAGTAAGTGCTTAAGGGGTCAATTGAGTCGAACGTCGAAATAAAGGGCACTTCAGGCACATTCTCATTTGCTCTATCCAAGCCGCTCGATGTGTGGGCAAGCACAAATCCGGGCATAACAACCTTGTCTTTTGCTTCAATGACATCGGCATCCCAGGGAATCTCCACATCGCCTCCGACGGCTTTAATAATTCCGTCTTCAATCAGGATTATGCCTGTACGGATATCCTTCCCAACAATGGTAATAATTTTACTGGCTTTAATGACAATTTTTTTGCGCACGGGAGCTGGGTATGCCAAAGAGCTGGTAAATATTAAGATTAATAGCGTTGAGATGAACGCTGTATAAGATTTGGATTTCATAACTTCTCTCCTCAATTTGCTTGATAGACCGTCTTGCCACTCAAAATAACTCTTTCGATGCGCGAAGTGGCGGTCAAAGGGTAGCCGCTCAAGATTAGAATGTCGGCATCTTTCCCTTTCTCAAGACTGCCCACTTGCTCAGCGATGCCAAGTATCTCAGCGGGCGTCAGTGTGATGGCTTTCAGTGCTTCATCACGCGGCATCCCATGCCGAACGGCAAAGGTCGCTGCTGTCAACAGGTCGATCGATTCGGGCTGCACACCGGACGTCAGAGCGACTTTAACACCAGCATTGGCCAGGATACCTGCATTGTTCCAGTTGACTTTGCGACCCTCAGCATATTGGCTGGACGTTTTGGGGTAGTAGTAGAAAGGTCCCAGCACAACAGGCGCACGTTTCGCAGCTATTTTTTCGGCGACTTTGTAGCCTTCAGTGCATTCGTCTAAAATAAGCCGTAATCCATATTCGTCCGCAATACGGAACGCTGTACGGATGTCTAACGCCCGTCGGACTGTAACGCGGATGGGGATTTCACCTTTCAGCGCGGCGGAAAGTACCTCCATGTCCGGATCCTCTTTTTCATGGGATGCAGCGTATTGCTTTGCATCGAAGAAACTCTTGCGTAACATCCAGGAGACAGCCATACGCGTAGTGGGACGTCGATAATAAAAATTTATGGGAGGGGTTCGCCGAGGGGCGCGATTGCCCCGCGTCGAATCTGAACCCATGACAATTTTCAATGCAGCATCGTCCTTGATTATCATCTCTGTGGTAGTTTTGCCCACAGGTTTTATACAAACACCCAAGCCGCAGATGAGGTTCTGTCCGCCCGGAGGTATGTACAAAGTCGTAACTCCAGTCTGCAAAAGTTGCTTCAGTTCTTTACTGTTTGGATTTAATGCGCTGGAAATGCGAATTGCCGGTGTTATCTCGCTGGACTGCTCATTAAGATCACCGCGGACTGCTGTAACAGCCTTTGCGTTGACAAGTCCGGGCATGACGACTCTGTCGCTTGCGTCGATAATGGAGGCACCCTCGGGAATCGTTACCTCTGTCCCAATATCTACAATTTTCCCGTTTGCTATTAGTATGACACCATCCTTCACAGGAGCTGCTGATATGGTCAACAACTTGCCGGCTTTTATAGCGACAATCTCTTCTTGCCCAGCTAATGCAGGCTTTGCCATTAGCAACAGAGACACATAAGCCAGCGTAATGACATAACCTCTCATTTTATCTTCCTTTGATACACAATTTCGCCGTTGATTATAACCATCTCAACGCTGGATGTAAGTTCAAGCGGATCACCATTCAATATAACCAGGTCAGCATCTTTGCCTTTTTCGATGCTGCCGAGACGATCGGCAATGCCGAGAATTTCCGCGGCATTAATAGTTAGACTTTTTAGCACGAGTTCAGGATTGAGCCCGTACTTTGCGGCGATGATGGCTGAAATTCTCAAGTCATTTAATTCAGTTTTGGGAGCGGCTGATGCAAAAGCGACCTTAATCCCTGCGCTGGTTATTTTGCCGAGGCGTTTTAAATCTTTATCCTTACTGAGAAGGAGAGATGACATATATATCACAGGAGTACCTTGGTCAGCAATCATATTTGCCACTTCATCTCCTTCTCTGGCACTCACGAGCGTTGCTTTGAGTTCATATTCGTCAATGATTTGTATGGCGGCAGATATTTCATCAATAGTATTGCAATAGAGATATACCGGCAATTTCCCTTCGACGATGCGATTCATAATCTTGCCATGTGAGTCTAATTTGTCTTCCTCATAATCCTTGCCCTTATTCAGTTCTTCTCTTATTAATGCAATCAAGCCGGAGCGGGATGTAGGTCGACGATCAGACATCAGAGCTTCATTTCCAAATGAAAATTTAATCCCAGCGTTGCGTCTTACAACAAAATCATTGGTTTTAGCACAACATAATTTCACAATAGCTGTTTGACCTGCAATCGGATTCTTATAACCGGGAGCTAATAAGACAGTTGTTACACCTGAACGAAGACCTTTTATTACATCGTCAGCAATAGGATTGTATGCATCCAGGATATGCATATCCGGAGTAACAGCCAAAACGGTTTCTTCGATTTCACCAAAAATATCCAGCGATAAACCGATGTGACAGTGTGCATCTATCAAACCTGGTATGACGTGTTTATCCGGCATCTCCAAAGTCTTTGCCCTTTTCGGAATGCGCGGATTTTTTCCCACCGCAACGATCTTGCCATTTTTTATGATAACGACGCCATTTGTGATAACACCATTTGTCACTGTCCAAATTTTTCCTGCGCGAATTGCAAGACTTCGTTTGTTATCGGCAGCCCAAAGCCAGCTACAAAAAAGACTTTGTAAAAGTATGATTATTAAAAGTTTTTTGTATTTCACTCTGTTGGCTTCCTTTTATAGACAGTTTTTCCCTCTATCAAAACCATTTCGACCTTAGTAAAAGTATCCAACGGATGGCCGCTGAGTATTACAATATCGGCATCTTTACCTACTTCCAAACTACCGATTCTCTCGGCCACACCAAGTATCTCAGCAGGCGTTAGTGTAATCGCACGCAAGGCAATGTCCTTGTCCGCACCGTTTGCTACAGCCATCGCTGCCGCTAATGCAATGAATTTTGAACTTGCACCATCTCGCCCCGATACGCCTAATGCTAATTGTACGCCTTTCTTCGATAATATTGCCGCGTTTCGCATATCATGATTGCGATACTCCAATTTAGGCATGTCCACAAAAGAGGTAGAAACAGGTCCCACAATAACGGGAACTTTGCGTCGGACAATCTCATCAGTTATCAAGTAACCTTCGGTACATTTATCTAAAATCAAAGACAAATCAAATTCATCTGCGAGCCGCAGCGCATTTAAAATATCATCGACCCGGTGTGCCTCAATTTGGAGAGGAATTTCTTTTCGAAGAACTTTTGCAAGGATTTCATAGGTTGGGTTTCGTTTAGGTTTAGATGGTTTCTTTGGCTTATCTTTTTCATCTTTTTCCTGCTCTGCATCTTTTTTTTGTTTTTTCTGCCCTGCTTTTTTCTTTGTATATTCTGCTAAATTTTGCTTGTACTTTTTCTTATCTTGCATATAGGCTTGTGTCTGAATCAATGCTTCACGAATAGAAGAATAATGTTCTAAACGGACCAGTGATGAGGATTGGTTATTTGAAGAAATCCCAATAGCGGCTTTAACAGCAACATCAGCTTTCAAAACCATCTCGTTTATCGTTTTGCCTCCGTTGAGTTTCAAAACTGCGCCTCTACCTCCAAGTAAACTGCGACTTCCCGGAGCGATATATACGGCTGTAACGCCTTGTGCTAACACTTCCTGATATCCTTTTATGAAAGGGTCGAGCGCATCCAGAATATTCAGTTCGGGCGCAATAGCGCGGCTTTCATTCAGTTCACTCTCAATTACATAAAGCCGGGACTGAGCATCAATAAGTCCGGGCATGACGAACTTATCCTTTGCTTCAATGATCTGAGTATTAGAAGGTATGATGACATCTCGACCGAGTGCCTTTATCTTTCCATCTTTTATAATAATGGTACCATGTTCAATCACATCGCCACTGATGGTAAGAATATTACCCGCCTGAATCGCAATATTCTCTTTGCCTAATGCATATGTGAAAGCACAGAAGGAAAGCAAAGATGAAATAATAACAATACGTTTGATCACCATCATCTCCTCGTCAATTCTACGTAGCTACATACGTTTGCGCATTATACGATGGTTTCCTTTCTATGTCAATAAAAACCTTTTCGTGATGAATCTTTTTTTAAACTGTATCGAGCAGCGGCAAAGCTTTCCGAAAATATATTTCGCACAGGCGGTGTTGAAGACAGAATTGCACGGGAACGGAATATCCTCGATGGTTAACAATGGATTGCCTTGCCAGCGTTTAATAACATCATAACTAAATTTATTTTGCTATTGATATTGTTACTTCAATCAGAGCTACTACTCTTGTTCTGATATTGTTGTTTCTGATGTGGTTTGAGGAACTGCGTGTCTTAGTGCATTGCTTGCAACACGAGTGACAAATACGGTAACAACTATTGTTGCAACCAGACCAAGCCAGAAGAATAGCCTGCCTGCGGTACTTTTTTCCACTTGTCCGGCGGCAACGTCAGCGAGAGAACGCAGTCCCGCTCCGAAATAAACGTACATTACGGTTCCCGGCATCATGCCTATCCATGAACCCAGAGCATACTTCCAGAATGTAATTTTCGTCAGCCCGAAGGCGTAGTTCAGCAGATTAAACGGAAAGACCGGGCTCAGCCGCGTCAATAGAACAATTTTGAATCCCTGTTGGGCAACGGCCTCGTCAATCGCTGCGAACTTCGCATTCTTAGCAACCTTACCGGCTATCCATTTTCGGGCGACTGTTCGCCCAACCAAAAAAGCGGCGCAAGCTCCCAGGGTGCTGCCTATTGATACGGTGATTGTGCCAACAATGACCTTAAAAATAAAACCTGCCCCAAGGGTCAAAATCGAACCAGGCAGGAGTAATACGCAAGCCACAATGTAGAATGCGATTACAAATACCGGGCCCCAAATGCCTAATCCCTGTGTCCATTCTAAGCCCCTAATGAGCCAATCCTTGACAGGCAGAAATATTGTTCCTGTAATCACACCGGCGATGATTATAGCGAAGATGACTGATTTATAGCCAAGAATTGCAAATATGGCTCGCTTGCCACCCCGCCCATTGGAGGACAACGACTGTTCTGATATGTCACTTGTTTCAGCCATTGTATCTTATCTCTTATCCTTCTTTGGAACGATTGTTTTAAGCATCTTTATGAAAATATTATTTTGCAGGATATCAATGTAGCACTTCTTTGCCGGCTGGCGCACCGCATCTGAATACGATGGATAGGCATGAATCACCGAGGCAATCTTGCTGAAAGGCATTCCCAGAGACTTAGCCAGTTGCGCCTCGTGCATCAATTCGCCCGCCCTGTGGCCCAGGATGTGAATTCCGAGGAGCTTACCCTTCTTATCACAAATAAATTTGCTCAAGCCGTTCTGAGCCAGGTCGGTTTTTGCACGATCAACATCTTTGTGTTCCCATCGATAAATTCTGATACTGTCACCGTATCGCTCCCTTGCCTGTTCTTCGGTCAATCCCGCATGAGCAAGTTCAGGGTCAGTGTAAGTTGTCCAAAGTACATTGTAGTAATTGGCTTTTTTTATAGGCAGTCCGAAACACGCATTAGTCGTAGCGACGATTGCTTCATACTCTGCAACATGGGTGAATAGATACGGCGGCACAATGTCGCCGCAGGCGTAGATATTCTTAGCAGTAGTCTTGAGATGACTATTAACTTTGATGCCATTTGAGTCGAACTCGACGCCGGCCTTTTCCAGTTCCAAACCATCCAGGTTCGGTCTTCTGCCAACAGAAACCAAAACCGATTCCGCCTCAATTTGTCGTTTGCCTTTTTCATCCTCAATATCGGCAACTATTTTGTTTCCCTGCCGGGCAAATCCCGTTGTTTGCGTTTCGGTCAGTATTTCTACACCCTCTGCACGCAAAGTCTGAACCAGTCTATCAACAAGCTCTTTGTCGTCTTTCTTTAGAATATCAGCCGACCTCTGGACAATCGTAACTTTCACATCAAGACGATTTAGAGCGGCGGAAAGCTCAATACCGATAGGACCTGCGCCAAGAACAATCATCGAGCTGGGAAAAACTTCAAGGTCAAATATTGTTTCATTTGTCAGGTAAGGAATGTCTTGAAGCCCTTTGATAGTTGGTATAAACGGATGAGAGCCTGTACAGATAATGAACTTCCTGGAAGATATTTTTCTTTCTCCCAGTTCGATATTATTATTATCCAGAAAGCAAGGTGTGCCGAACAGGACATCTATGCCCTCGGCTTCCAGAGACTCCGGCGGAAGGCCGTCCGCGTCAGCCTGGACAACCGCTCTTACGTGTGCCATAACCCTGTCGGCATTTAGCTCAATGGGAGTGGAAGGTTCCAATCCGAATTCCTGGAGTCGAGTTATCTGATGAGCAATGTTGGCTGATTTGATAAGCGTTTTGCTCGGGATGCAGCCGAACCAGGTGCAATCTCCGCCCAATTTTCTTTTTTCGATAAGGGCCGTCTTTTTACCTAATCCGTTAGCCACCTTGCAGGCGACCAGACCGGCCGAACCGGCTCCTATTATTACTACATCATAATCGAACATCAGGTTTACTCCACGACCTATCTGCCGTCAAATATAAGTATGTTTTCGATTTCTCAAACGCTGTGTTTCTTGTTCTCAATAATAATGATTTCAGATCTGCTATTGTGTCCACATCATGCCACAACGGCAGGAGATACGCCTTTCGTCCATGTCGTTTCAGAATACTAACCGTCTGCTCGAAAACGCTGTCAGTACTCCAGGAGATATTTTCAAATGCCTCAGGGATAAATTTATCTTTTGAAAAGCCTATAAGATAGTATCCTCCGTCATTGGCGGGACCTATGACCGCATCATGTGCCGCAATTGCCTCGAAACTTTCAATTAGATAATGTACAGGCAGGTCAGGGCTATCGGAACCAATAGCAACAACATTCGAAAAGCCTTCTTCGAACGTATTGTCAAAGGCGTTCCTGAGCCTTTCGCCAAGGTTATCTCCTGTCTGGGGTATGTAACAGTGTTGTTCGCCCAACCATTCCAAAAAAGTCGATTTCATATTGGCCGGATAAAAGCAAAGCTTGAACCGAACTCCAATATTCTCAATAAGAGATATCATATCCTCAACAAAACATTTGTAGAGTTCAACTTCGAAGTCTCCACCTGTCTTGGCGGCAAGACGTGTCTTGACCTGTCCCTTAATCGGCGACTTTGCGAACAAAAGAAGGCAGGTGTTGCAGTGGTTCATTTGGCTTTTTGGTTACTCCTTCTAATTTTTGGCTTGCTTGTCATTCAGAGACCAGTCGTATTTCAGATATTTGATTTTGAACTTGCCGGTGAGGACATAGTCCTTCTGTGCCTTACCAAGATAAGATGCAATGAAATTCAATACTGCTGATTCTTCTTTATTATGCCTGCCAAAGTTCTTTTTGGGATCATACTTTTTGATGAAATCACTGGCAAACCACTTGAATATTGGTGACAGGTATATTCTTTCATCGGCACGCTCGATTTTGAATTTGGCGGAATTGGCAAGGAAACGACGGGTCTGGTCGTTGAGTTGCTCTTGAAGTTTATCACCGGTATAAGGCTCATTACGAAGAGGTGGACATCCCATAGCTGCGCAAACCATAACCATGTGTATTCTGGGCTCATCGAATTGCACACGAAGTATCTTATGCTCAATATGACCAAGAGTTAACTTTTGCCCCATCACTGTAAAGTCTATTTTGTCCCACACACCCGCTATCTGTCGGATGCTGTTTTTGGGGTAAATTCTTGACCTGAAGAAAGATGACTTTATCGGATAGTTATCGATAATTGCCTTCAATGTGAGAGCATTATATACATTGAGCCAGAACGCGATCTTTTCGTTATCGCTCCATTTATCAAAATCCTTCCTGTCCAAATTTTGCAATTCAGTTACAAATGCCAGCAGCTTTTGTGGCTCGGCCTTTAATTTTCTGTAATTAATCATCCCGACGTCATCGACATTAATCTTAAGCGTCTCAGCGAAGTTACTGTAGTCAAATCCTTGCTTTTCAGGCTCAGCGTCTAAAGTATTTGAACAAAAAACAGAAGACACTATGAAAACTCCCGTTAGTACAAACAACCGGTAATTGTTTCGCATTTTTATGTCTCCTATGTCACATCTCAATTAGTGCTTAATTTCTGCCGGCCTTACTTCACGAGTGAACCGGTGCAGCTCGAACCCGCCCCTGCAGTACAGCAAAAGCAATGCTCGCCGGTTATTATCTCAATGCCTTCCGAAAGAATATCATCGAGTTGTTCAATTGACAGGTTGTTACCTGCTGCATCAATAATCGGCAATCCCAGCGCCTGGTTAAAATCGCAGTTGTAGAGCATTCCCCGATAGTCTATACTCACGAGATTACGGCACATAATATTTTCAGCAGCTTTTGTATTGAAGTTATCGGCCAGCATCTGCAGATATTGTTTGAGCCGACCGTTTGCTTCCAGGTACTGCTTGAACCGACCTATAGGAGCGTTGATTATAGTAAAAAGATTGTTGAACATAACTCCATATTTGTTGTTTAGTTCTCTTTTGTAATCGGCCTTGAGCTGTTCCTGTGGTCCCGGCAGAAAATCTCCGCCCGGATTATAAACCAGATTCAACTTCGGCCCCTTTTCAGAACCATAGCTGAGCTTATTTAACAGCTTGAGGGCCTTTACACTTTTTTCGAAAACACCTTCACCTCGCTGCTTATCAACATTTACCGGTGTGTAACAAGGCAGTGAGCCGATAACCACTACTTTATGCTCCTGATACCATCGGGGGATCCACTCTAATCCGGGCTCAAAAAACACGGTAAGATTCGTCCGCACCATAAGGGGTGACGCAAATTCGTGAACATTCTCAACGAAGAATTTGAAATCAGGATTGAGTTCCGGACAGCCGCCTGTTATGTCAACGCATAAGCCCCGGTGATTTTGCAGAAAGTTAATAATCTTTTCCATAACCGATTTTGACATTATCTTCTGACCTTGCGGCCCGGCCTGCACATGACAATGGACACAACTATGATTGCATCGATTGCCAAGATTGACCTGCAGGATTTGAAGCTCATCAAAGCGCAGCAGCCGAGGACTTGTATTAACCAGCGTCTCTTTAAAGTTCATTTGCATTTTCTCTATCCCAACTCTTGGATCGCCGCTCAGCAGCAACCTGGGCTTGCTGAGTCAGTTTCGCTATTTCGTTCAACAGTAAGGCAATCCTTAAACGCTCCGAAATGCTCTTTGAAGCTGCCCAGAACCTGAAAATATTCCTTGAACCTGGTCTCAGAAAGCATAATGGCGGTATTGCCGCATACCCTCTCGGCTTTGTTCCTATAGAATACGTGCCCGTCATCAAGCTCGAATTTGAAAGGCGACTCGGACATTTGTCCGTTGTAAACGGCAATGTGACCATAGTCTTCGCAGGCATCCTCCAAATCCTTAAGCTTCCAGAGACGGTAGGTGATTGAATAAAACTGTATGTTTCCGACCATATTCTTAATTCGAGGATTATTTATATTGATAAATTTTCTGGAAACGATTCTCGGATCGGCAAAGCCGGCCTTTTTTGCTATTCTCTTAAAATCTCTGTAATACAGCGCTCCGCCCAGGCATTCACCTCGCAGAACCGGATCACGAGCAATGGACTTCGGTACTCGCCTGTTGGCATAAACATCCGAAAAATACATCTCACCGCCGAAATTTAAGACCTCATATACCTTCTGCAGGATAATCTCTTTGTCTTCTGCCAGATTTATAACACAGTTTGAAGTTACCACATCCAGTGACTCTTTCCCAAAGTGTTCGCTCAGATTCTCAATATAGTCGAGGATAAATTTAACGTTGGGTCTTCTGTAGCCAAATGCTTCGGTTTGCTTATCAACGTATTTATCAGCGACTGCTATCTGGTTTTGGGTCATGTCTATGCCGCAAATAAATCCTTTTGGGCCGACAAGTTTTGACATGACGTAGCAATCCCTTCCTGTTCCGCAGCCAAGGTCAAGAATTTTCAAACCTTCTATGCACAGTGGAATAGGAGAGCCGCAGCCGTAGTATTTGCTTTTTATCTCCTTCTCGATTAACGGCAGGACTTTCTTAATATGGACAGGCAACGCATCTGCGGTGCAGCAGGCGTCGGTTTTCAAATCAGAAGTTTTCTGAACCACCTCTCCATAGTATTTTTTCACAGTATCATATTGCGGATTGAATCGCAGCACATCGGTTTTCGTATCCACTAAGAACGTCTCCAATAATATTTTGCAAGTCTGTGTGGGCTGATACCCAGATAGAACAATCTCACCAATATCTGGTTCCTCATAGTGGTGTAGAGGGCTCCTTCGCTTTCCCACCTTCTTGCGGATGTAGTTACTTTATCAAGTAATATAACAATCTGTTTTCCATCTTTCTTTATACGCCGCATCAGATCAACATCTTCCATTAACGGGATTTCTTTATATCCATCGATTTGGTCGAAATATTTTTTCCTTATGAAAATCGCCTGGTCCCCATAAGGTATTCTATTCCAGCGGGAACGAAGGCTGGCGCGGGCTGAGATGTATTTCAGAAAGAGCCTGTCCGAATCTATCTTAAGATCAAAAGCTCCTCCGACATAATCCCTGTCTTGTAAGGCTTGGCTAATTTTTACCAGAGCGTTATCCGGCAGTGTTGTATCGGCGTGCAGGAAAATAAGTATTTCTCCGCGTGCCACTGCAGCCCCGGCATTCATCTGTCGTCCTCGATCTCTGGGGCTGCTAATGCATATAATGTTCTTGTCTTGAATAGCATTAATAGTTACACAAAGTGGATCTCCATCGACGATAATGATTTCATAATGACCGCTAAAACCTTGGTCTTTTATCTTATCTATGAACAAATTGATTTGACCTTGCTCATTCAAAACAGGAACTATAATTGAGAATTTATATTCACTTGGTTTTCGGTGGCTGTGTTCCATACTTGTTTATTCTTATGTTTTCTTTCCAACTTATTTATCTGCAAAAATAACAAGACACAAGCACTTTCAAACAGTCTCGCAATATTATCACTATACATAATCAAATCATATTCCTCCAGAAGATTCACAACAATAAGTAAATTCCTTATTTGTAATGAGGAAAATGCCTATATGCCAACGTCAGCAGAACGAATATATCGCTTGAGTAAAGACTCACATTTCGGCCAGATAATATAAGCTCTTGATTTTTCAAGCATTGAATGGTATGATCTCTGTGACATAACGGCCATGTATATATTATTGCAGGATACGGGATCCACGGTGGAGACCAATTTAGGCTTTTTGAGAGAAAGGAGAAATGAAATGCGACGTTCAGTTTATGTTTTTGTTCTGGTGTTTATTGTGGCGTTGAGTTTTTGTATTGCAGCCGATGCGACCCAGCAACCCGCCCAGATTAGGGCCCTGCTGATTACGGGCGACGATGTATCAGCACATCCCTGGCGTGAGATATCTGAGACCACGCGGAAAGTGCTGGTGGCGTCGGGTAGGTTCGACGTCAAGGTGTGCGAAGATCCGCTGATCCTCGAATCGGAAACCGCACTGAAGGCGTACGACGTTATCGTCTTTACTATCTATAGCCGACGTATTCCCATGATTCCCAAACAAGCCCAGGAGAACCTTCTGAACTTCGTGAAGAGCGGTAAGGGCTTCTTTGTCCAGCACCTGGCCACCGCCTCGTTCGCCAAGTGGGAGGAATTCGGCAAGCTCTGCGGCCGGAAATGGGTGATGCGCACCTCGGGCCACGGCCCGCGAGATGTCTTCGAGGCCAAGGTGGTCAACAAGGAACATCCCATCACCGCAGGGATGAGCAACTTCAAGATCGACGACGAGCTGTACGCAAAACTGCAGGGGACCGGTAAGATCAATGTGTTGGTGGAAGCCGACTCCGATTGGAGCAAGAAGACCGAACCCCTGATCTTCACTTTGCGCTACGGCAAGGGTCGCACGGTTCATAACGCCTTTGGTCACGATGGTAAGGCCCTGATGAATCCGAGTGTGCAGAAGATAATCGTCCGCGGCGTAGAGTGGGCAGCTACTGGAAAGGTTAAGAAATAAAGGTAGTCCGAAGGACTCCTTACGGAGAATTATT
>SDBS01003426.1_pt1 | contig 15591 bp, 29 predicted proteins | sample 2277091 | NCBI WGS metagenome assembly SDBS01 (sample SAMN10404972, study PRJNA504765) | marine sediment metagenome | isolation source: marine sediment core GS10_PC15, 163 cmbsf | place: Arctic Ocean: Southern Knipovich Ridge | collected 2010 | reverse complement strand
TCGTCGCTAACAAAAAATGATACTTGAAATAATATTGACAATAACGTTCCTGTTGGAGTGGATGTTATTAAGGGGCAGTATTACACCATAAAAAATGCAAGAACAAACAACACTAAACGGCTATAGAAAAATAGTTCATACAAAGCACGAAGTAGAAGAAACAAGTCTCCAAGCCCATAAAGAAATTAATAGCGAGATAGGAAAAAGGCACGAGTTAATTTTAAGAGCACTAAAAGAATTATGTAAAAATAATGGAGACGCGACAGATTCAGAAATTACAAGGTATTTGGGAAAGTGGGACCCTAACTTTACTAGGCCCAGAAGATATGAATTAGTAAATAAATTTAGGCTTGTTGGTTATTCCCGAACAAGAATGTGTAGGATCACAGGGAAAAGCTGCATGGCTTGGGAAATATTATAACATGGAAATAAAAGTTAATTTCAAAAATAAGGCAATCTGTAAGAAATGGTTAAAAGAGTTCTTTGAGTTTGAGAAGGATTGGGTAGATGATTACCTAAAGATAGAAATTACAATACAAAAATGAAACCAAGAATTAGAAAAAAAGATAAGGGAGTAAAAGGCAACAAGAGATATGTTTTAGAATACTTGGAAGAGGGAAAAATCAAAACTTTAACATTGAATCCAAAGAAAATACTGGACTTAATCAAAAAGTCTAAAATTAGAGGGGGAAATCCTTAAAAAAATGGACTTAATAAATTGTGCACTAGGGGAACCCAAAGTTCACGCTCATAATCGGGAGTGTCCCAACTGTAAAGCGGACAAGGTCAAGAGTTCTTATATACCATCTGACTTCCTAACCTTATTAACTCCCGATGTAATAATAAAATGTTAAAAATAAAAAACCCTCAAGGCACAACTTTAAAGGACTTTGGATTTAGGGAAGAGGCGGCATATTTTGAAGAGCTGCATTGGGAAAATGTAGAAATGAAGAGGAAGATAAGAAAAGCTCAAAGAGAAGACAAGGCAAACCAAACTTACATACAGGATTACATAAAATGAAAATACTAAGCAATATGTGGATGATTGAGAAACTTAAATCTTACAAAAGAACGTGGTTTATTAAATCACTTTTATACTTGTGGAGACCAATATGAAAATAGCAATAGCAAGAAACGGAGACGATATAATTTGTGTCAAAGAGTATGCAGACATAAAAGACAAAGGAGAGATCAGCCACTTCATAGCAGAGTTAGAATTAATTAAAAAAGAGCTCTTGGAGTTGTGGGACGAGTTCAACGATTACGATGAGGTTGTAAGGCAAGAATGAAACAAGAGAAATGGAAAACACTCGCAATAATATTCGCGGTCATAATAATAATTGAAAACTTATTTATACTCTGGGGCCTTTCGTTAAACGCGGAGGAAGAAGAAAAATTAAACATTTGTTACTATGATATTTGTTCTGGATTTTATGACGCTGTATATTCTAACGAGGTTTGCAGTTGTTATGATTATGACACACTGGGCTATTTAGTAATTGAAAAAACGGAGTATATGGGATAATGGCACTTACAGACGATTTAAGCGTGGACACAATCACGGACGCAGTTAATATTGGCGGAGTGTCAAGTGTGCTTACTGGAGTGATAACTTACTCTGTCATTGCCCTATTTGTTGGAATAATAACTTACTTTGTAATTAAACATTACAAATTCAAAAGTAAAATTATAATATTCAAAAAAATAGGTGGAAGGTGGGAAGATTCAAAAAGAGATAGGGCTATGGAAGTTCGCTTTGGCTTAGGGGGAGACAAATTATTTTATTTACAAAAGTTAAGGAAATATATTCCTATCCCAGAAATCCAGACAGGCCGTAACACTTATTGGTTATTTCAAAGGAGAGACGGGGAACTTATTAATTTTGAAATGGAAGATTTGGATGAGGCCTCAAAAAAGATGGGGGCGAAATTTCTTGATAAAGAAATGCGTTTCTCAAGAGTTAGTTTGCAAAGCCATTGGAAAGAAAGATATGATAAACCTAAGTTCTGGGAAAAATACGGGACACTTGTTATTAACATAATTTTAATTGTTATAATAATGGTGTTTGTATTTTTGATCTTAGACAAACACTTATCTTCCGTCTCACAATTAAACGCCATGTTGGAAACAGCAACAGAGCTGCAAGAAGTAAACAAACAAGTTCTAGGAGCTCTAGAGAATGTTTGCACTAGCTCCGGGATAGTAAGATGATTTATAATTATGCAATGTTAAGCAGTTGGTTTCTTGGAGGAATGTTTATTTTATTATTATGGATCTCAAGAGAGGTTAATAAAAAATGAAGCTTATGAAAAAGATTGGAGATCATCTAGAGAAAAGAAAATATATGTTTTATTGTAAAAGATGTAAGGAATGGGTCCCGGAAGAAAAGAAACATAATAATAAAAAACACAAATAAAAAAATGAATCTAAACGAAACACTAGCAATAATCATCGGAGCAGTTATGTTGGCTTTACTTATAATGTTAATTTGGTGGTTCTTCTATTATAGAAAAATAAGAAAGAATATTCCAGACAAATACAAAGGGGGAAAAAACAAAGATGACAAAGGAGACAATAACGGAGAAGAAATTGAGATTGATGACGGAAGAGAAGGAAGAGATGGAGACGGAGTTGAGGGAGTTGAAATTGAAGAAGAGCCTAGAATCAGAAGGCGAGTTCCGTTATCATTTATTAACACTTCTTGAAAGGATCGCAGAAGGTCTATCAAAAGTAAATGAAAAGAAGGCTTGAGTTCTGGATCATAATGGCAGGGCTATTAATTATCTCTGTGGGGATGGTCCTATTATACATAAGCATTAGTTCTAAGGGGGCCCAATGCCTCAACACCCCTATAGATTATTACGAACGCTTAAAGAATACTACTTGTTGGTGTTTGGATTCCTTTCCATAACCTATGTAGGTATTAATATAATTCGTCGTGTGGTCGTTGTCGGGCTCATTTCCCTAGCAAAAGCCTAACATAGTGCTCCGAATGACCGAAAATTTCTCCTATTTGTGTGTTAGAAAAGGAGTGAACCTCTTTAAGCTTGAGAGCGATTTCTTTTTGTATAGCTTTCTTAATGGCTGGTGTTACAACAAACTCTTTTTTATTATCATGTAGGGCCTCTAGAAGACTACGCCTCTTCAACTTCATATACTCGTCGTCAAATGGCAATTTAAAGTCTGGATAGGTTCCCACGAAATCTCCTTTTGGTCTTGCGTAACTATTAAAGTTCTTCTTCCCGATTGTGAATAACATTCGCTTTTTCTTCTCCGAAAAATAAACAAATCTTCCACGCCTATAAGTTTTCTTTTCTGTGTAAACATGAAGTAGGAATTTACTCCTATCAATTGATATATATTTTTGGAGTTCAAAGAAGCTAGGAGCGACCACAATCAAAATCATTCTTTTTTGTCTAATAACATTTAAAATCTTAATTAATTGCCTTTGTTCTTGTCTCATTGTATCTTTGCTAGAAAAAATTAAGCTCCCTTCGTCTATAATCATAACGCTTTCGTCCGGGAGTTTTTCCAACTTAGCTGCCGCGTCAGAAGAACCCTCGCAAATATTAAACATACTTATTTTTCCTTTGCTAAGATACCACGCACATAAGAAACTTAAAGTTGATTTGCCGGTTCCCTCTTGGCCATCAATTAAAAACATAACATCAAAATCTTTCTTTTGAAGTTTCAAAACTATATCTAACTTCATTCTTAGAAATCTATCAATGAGAATATTAACACCGTTTATTTTATGCTTTTCATAAACCATCAAAACCATCCTGTTCCGGTGTGTCCATCCCTGTTTTATCAACATACTTCATAACATCTCTTTCGTAAATAAACAAGGCCTTAGAAATTGTATCCCAATTCTTTTGGCTAAATATAATCTCTCCTGTTGGGACGCCGTTATGTTTTCTATGTTTTCTTACTGGGTATTTTTCCATATAGCTTTGTAAAGTATCTTTAGTTTTCATCCCGGCTTTTCTATCTGGGGGTCCTAGCTTAGCGTAAGTTTCTGTGAACAAAGAGACGAGACATCTGAATAATAACAAATGGTTTTCTTCCCCTGTTAGTTCATCAAAACCTAAGGGAAATTGATTTAGCTTATTAATCTTATCACGGATCTCATGTAGTCTTTGCATTTTGAACGCGGCCGCGTTGAAAGTGCTAGTTTTAGTTTCGTCTGTTTCGGTCTTATAGCCATAACCCATAAGAAAATCAGTATAACAACATATTTAAATCCTTTGAAATGAAAACCTATTTATACTTGTTAACATTGGTAACGTCATGGTTAATGGGGTGTCCACTGGGGAAGCGAGAGTGATAATAAGCAGTAGGAGACAAGAGATAGCAGAAGAAAGGGAAGGGATTTCTAAGAGAAGAAGAAAATTAAGGGAAGCTGCACAGTTAGAACCTACAAGAAAAGAAACTTTTGGGGTGGCCTCTAGATTTAGAAGGTTAAGAAGGGAGAGAGAAGAGGCAGCAAAGCCGGGACTACAAACTATTTCTGAAAGAGAAACACAATTATTATCTACGGAGAAAGAACTAGAAACTTTTGAGGGAGTAGTTAAAACAAAAGAAGCCGCAGAAAGAGCAGAGGGAGAAAGACAAAGAGATATAACTCTAGCAAGAAAGGCGGTGGCCTCTGGAAGATTCATAGGTTTAAGTTCAAGGCAGAGAAAATTTGCAGCAGAGATTAGGGCAGGGAAGGAAGCCTCTTTCGCAGCAGCAACACAGGCAGGAAAGTTAAGAGCAGAAGGATTTAAATTAAGATTCGGAGTGTTCACTAAAAAAGTAAAGGTAAAAACTCAAGAAGTTTTACCGGATTTAAAACAGCCAAAGATTTCTAAGGTTACATTAGAACCCAAACAACCTAAATTATCTACTAGAATATTCAAAGCTGCAACAACTAAAAGCCCATTTACTACAATAATATCTGGGTTCAAAAAAGGAGATAAAAGATTATCTCCGGTATTGTTTGGCCTAGCAAAATTAAGAGCTAGAGTTAGAAAAGAACCTTTGGAAAAATCTATTGTAAAAACAGAAAAGCTTTTCGGCACAACAAAAAAGATATTGCCAGAAGAAAGAAAAAGCTTTAAACAATTAATAAAAGCTAGACAATTTCCCGCAGCAGTAAGAAGCGGATTCCAGAAAGCAGGGGAACAAATATTTAAATTATCTACAAAGATAACAGGCCAGAAACCAACCCCACAACAAGTTAAACTCGGGGGAAAATTACCGGGAGAGACATTATTATTTGGAACATTATTAGGCCCTACTTCTTCCACGAGAGGACAAATATTAAGAGAGTTTGCAGCTCCGGTTAAAGTTAAAGTTGTGGGAGTATCTCAACAGATAGGACAGAAGGGAGCAATAACAAGGGTTAGATTCGTTGCAACAAAAGGGGGAAGAACTTTTAGGGGATCTGCGGTAGGAGCTACAAAAATTAAAACTATCAAAGGAAGCAAACTCGTTAAGATATTAGGGGAGACTAGGGGAGCTGCGGGAAGAAAAGTTTTAACACTAAAAGGAATTAAACTTAAAGAAGGCAGAGGCTTTGCGTCAATAGAAAGAGGGTTAGGAGCTAGAGGAAAAAATGTCTTTGTTCAAATAACAAGCGGCAAGGTTGCTGTTAAAGGAACAGGAAGGGGTCAAGTTTCTAAATTCTTATCTGCCGGACTTCAAGCCGGGAAAGGCAAAGTCTCCGCAGTTGTAGGGACAACAAGAACACAAAGAGGAGTGGCCCAAACGGCAGGGTTATTATTTAAAGGAAAAGTTATAGGGCCTAAGACTTTCATTCCGAAAGTTCCTGTAGGAAAAGCAGGACAATTTTTAATTACTATTCCTAAAACTAAAATAGTTTCTGGGGCCCCACAAATTTTAAAACCCGCAGGATTGTTAACAACAACTTCCGGGATAAGATCGGCCTTTGTTGATATTGCCCCGATTGGTTTTGTATCAAAAGCCCCCGCAATTCTAGCACTTAGAGGTTTAAGATTACCTAGACCCTCTAAAACAATAACTAAAATAATACCAACGCAAAGACAAGCCCCCAGAATAATAGAGATTCCTATAGAAGATACAATAACAGCAACGAAAGGAAAGTTAAAATCCGGTTTAAGTTTCAGACAACCAACGGCATTAATTAATTTACAAGCTCCACAAGTAAAATTAAAATCACAACAAAAATTAAGAACGAAATTAATAGAGCTTGGAATCCCCACAAGATCAAGACCGCCTAGAGTTCCTTCTTTCTTTCCGCCTTTAAAATTAAGGGGAGTTCTGGCCCCGCCACTCCCGGCATTTAAAGGAGCTCCATTTCCACTACAAAGAAGAAGGAGAAAAAGAAGAGGGTCGTTAATATTCTCTCCCGGTTTCACGTCTCAAGTTTTAAAAATAACCCAACGAGTTACACCCAAACAATTAAGGAGACAAGCCATAAGACCGGAGCCAATTGGTTTAAGAAAGATCCCAATATTAAAAGGAATTAAATTAAGATGACGCCAGAAGAAGAACAATATTTCCAAGCTATGCAGAAACAAGTAGAGAATACTAAAAATGAATCTCAAGAAATACAGAAAACAGTTTCAACAATGTTTAGGAAAGAGCAAGACATTAATTTAGTTAAGTGGCAATTAGATATTAATGAGGAGCTAGAGAACATTGAGCATTTGTTAAGGGGGCATATTCCTAGAGTAGATAAAGAAGGAAATTCTTATTATGAACTTCCCCCAGAAGAAGAAAGAATATTAAATGAAAGGGGAATCAATGAGATCCTTAAACAATTAAAATGGTATTTGAACAAGAATCTTATTCTATCTAATTTTACAGAAGATGAAATTAATATAAGAGTTAAACAATTTGCAGAGGAGCTAACTAATTTTATCTTTATTAATTATGAAAACTTCGGGATGGACACGCCCGATAAAATAAAATATTATCCTATCACTGTTATAAATATTGTCAACGCCGTTGAAGCAGCTTATCATAGATCATTAAATGGGGGGGAGAGAACCTCTTTAAGAACAGCTAGGACAGTTCATCAATCAGAACCGTTAGGGCAAAACTACGGTATGCCCCAACAACTCACACAACAAAAGAAATTTAGTATGTTGAGGCCTAGCACATGGACAAAAATATAAAAGTAATATTTATTTTTGCACTCTTATTAATTGTTCCTCTTGTTAGTGCAGTGAAACCAATTCAAACACCCGTTTTTGATGTGGGGTTAACTCCTGTAATTCCTATCTATGAGGTGTTAAAGAAAGATTCTAATTACACTGTGGCGGTTCATGTTTTCAATACTTCTAATGGAGTTTTATTAACAAACGCTACGGTTAACTGCACGGCCCACGTTTTTAATCAAGTTGGACAAGAAGAATATGAGGCGAACATGGATTATGTAGAGGCCGAAAATGATTTTAAGTTATTTATTACAGGGGAGAATTTTTCTACAGTTGGAGAATATAATGTTTTAGTAAGATGTTTTGACGATGAAAGAGGGGGAGTTGTTGATGAAGAGTTTGAGGTTACAAACACAGGAACAATATTAACAGAAGCAGAAAGTATAATTTACGGTTTCATTATTTTAATTCTAGTTTTAGGATTGGGGGGCTTAATGTTTTTATCTATTAGATTGCCTTTCAGTAATACAAAGAATGTTAATGGGGACGAGGTCCAAGTTAATAACCTTAGAGTTTGGAAGATTGCAGCGATAGCCTTTACTTATGTAATAACAATGTGGCTGTTTGCATTATTAAATAATATTGCGTCAAGCTATTTAATTTTAGTTGGGCTAACTACTTTCTTCAAGTGGGCTTACATTATTTTATTATCTTTAACTTTCCCTGTAGTAATCCTTTCAATAGTTCTAGGATTCATTGCAGCAATTAGAAGCATGAAATTAGAAAAACAACATATAAGGTTTGGAAATGACTAAAAAAAACTTAACAAACATTAGAGCGAGAATAGATACAAAAGATAAAGTAAACGAAATGTCTAGAAAATTATCTATGCTTGAAGGAAGGGATGTTCCAGTTCCGGAAGTATTGAAAAGAACATTTAATATTAAAGGGCTGCCGAAAGTTTTGGAAGAAGACGCAAGAGCTAAAAAAAAGATGGAGGGTTTAACTTGAATAAAAAAGGAGCAATAACAGATATATTTATATTTATAGTGATGGCCGTCGCCCTTGTTTTAGTAGTGGGGGTTTTCTTATTTGGAGCCAATGAAATAAAAGATACCTTAGAAGCCTCGCCCGGTTTATTATCCCCAGAGTTAAATTTATCTGACGCTGCAAAAGATACGGTTAGCGTAGTAGTTGATGGTATGGACGAGGCTAAAATGGGAACCTTTATACTTATCTTTGGAATGTTTCTGTCAATAATAGTTACGAGCTTTTTGGTTAGAGTTCATCCTTTATTCTTTTTCATATATTTATTTGTAACAATAATCGCGGTAATAATGGCCGTCCCAATAAGCAATTTCTATGAAACCTTTTTAACAGATCCAACTTTGAGCGTAACCTTTGCAGGATTCACAGCCTCTAATTTTATATTGTTAAATTTACCAATATGGGTTACTGTAGTGGGATTAGTTGGGGCCATGTTCTTACTAATAAATATGAATCGGGGAGAAGGTTTTGAGGGCCCAATATGAAAAAGTTAATGTTAATAACAGGAGTATTTATTTTATTGATTTTCTTAGTTATGGCTGTATCAGAAGATTACGATAATTTTGACGACGACGATATTAATAGAACTTTATGGGACGATTTCAATTCAACAAATGACGCAAGTGTTGAACAAATGCTCACGGAAGATGGCGGTAGAATAAATATTGGTGTGCAATCTGGCGGGGGAGATCCGGCAAATACATTTAACGAAGTTTTACTAAACACAACTCAAGCTTACGACGGCCAATTAATTTGGACTTCTAATATAGTTACTGGTGGAAGTTCTGCGGGAGCTTGGGGATATTGTGGAGTTGAAATAGGAGACACGCTAATTGTATTTAGGAATAGATCGGGGGGTGTTATCTTCGGAAATTACACCCAAGCAACTTGGAACGTAAGCACGGATGGATCGGACACTATAGTTAAAAATGGATCTACAACAGTTAGAACATTTCCATCAGAAATTTTATCGGGTATTGTTACTTTTAGATGTAAAACTAATAATGGAGCAGGGCCCAACCTAGTTGCAGGAAACCAAAGTTTTGATGATGTAAAGGGGCAATTTGCAGAGGATGTTTTGGTATTAAATCATCCGGCGGACAATATCCAAACAGTTAACACAAGCTTAATATTCAATGCCTCTTACTCTCTTTCATCTGGAACTTTAATTAACGCAACGGTAAGTTTATGGTTTAGTGATAATGCAACTTTATTTAATGCCACAACTGAAACAGTTTCCGGCAGTGCAAACAGCACACAAATAAGCGTAGGGGGTTTTATCCCGGCTAATTATACTTGGGGTTTCCAAAGATGTAAGACCGATAACACTTGCCTTTCATCATCAAATAGAACATTCTTTTTTGGATTAATAGAACAACTCCAAGAGTTCAACGCCTCAACTACGGAAGGATCATCGGAGAGATTTTTAATAAACATAACTACAAACGGGGACCAAGTTTCAACAGCATTTTTAGTTTATAATGCCTCTGCGTTAGCCGGAACAATTGACAATTCAAATAATCCAAACATAACAATTACAAGAGACATAAACATTCCCAGTGTTTCAGCTAGTGGGCCCATAACTTTCTTTTGGAATATAACTCTAGCCAATGGTTTAAATTATCTTTCGGCGGATGATACCCAAACCATAAATAAAATAGGTGTTGATGATTGCAGCACACACGATTTAATATTAGTTAATTATACTTTGAGGGACGAAGAGAACCAAGAGTTTTTAGTGGGGTCATCAGAAAATACTTCAATAGAAACAACATTAAATCTATTTACATTAGACAGAGCCCTTCTTGTTGCTAACTTTAGTCAGTTATTTAACCAAACAAACCCGGCCGCAGTTTGTGCGAACTCTAGTGCGTTAACAGGATCATTTAGTATGGATGTCGTAACAAGATATGAAACGACTTCAAGAGCCGCAGAGTTCCACAACATACAAAATTTAACTATAACAAGCACGACAGCAAACAGAAATATAACACTCTTTGATTTAAAATCAACAGATAGCACAGAGTTTTTAATTACCTTTAAAGATAATAATTTTCTTCCAGTGCCGGACGCTTTAATTCAAATAACGAGACAATACGTTTCAGAGGGGGTTTTCAAGGCCGTTGAAATTCCTAAGACAGATTCAGACGGTAGAGCCATAGGGCACTTTGATTTAGGAACTGTGTTGTATACTTTAATAGTTACAAAGATGGGGCAAACCCTAGCAACCTTTAGCAATGTTGTTGTAGTTTGTGCGGATGAAAGTATAGGGGATTGTAAAATAAATCTTAATGCTTTATCTGGAAGCGAGAGTTTTCCGATCTGGACAGAGCTAGAAGATTTAATTTACGCCATGTCTTTTGATGAAACAGCGAGGACGATTACAACAAGCTTTATCGTGAGCTCCGGGACAACTAGAACAATTAATGTTACGGCCACTAAATTCGATAGGTTCGGGAATAACACTGTTTGCTCGGATCAATTAACAAGTAGCTCCGGGTCTTTGACTTGTTCTATTCCCGCTAGTTTTGGAAATGTAACAGTTATCGCAGAGTTAAGAGTGGATGGAAGTATAGTAACAACAAGGACTTATTCAATGAACCCTAGCTCTTCCGAAGTGTTCGGAGACACGGGACTTATTTTAACAATAATTTTAATGATGACTTTACCCTTAATGTTTATTTCAAGCCCGATCGGAATTTTATTAGGATCTATTTTAGGTTTAATAATAACAGGATTACTCTTAACTATAGAAACGGGTTCTTCCATAGGCCCGACGTCCGCTTTAATATGGTTTGTTGTTGCTTTGGGTGTTGTAATATGGAAAATATCACAGAAAAACAAAGATGGCATTTAAAAGTTTAATTATAGGTTCGCTATTGGCTGGGCTTTTCGTAGTAGCTTTTCTAGGTGGAATGAGCGAATTAGCTTTTCAGAATAATAAAACAAATGTTTTACTAGACAACGATCCCTTAAACAGAACAATAACGAGCATTAATAATTCTATAAGAAGCATAGACACGACGGTTAATAAAACCAAAGAAGCTTTTGAGAGTGAAGAAACTTCTTTAGTTACAGGAGTTCTGTTAATTGGTTCAATCTTAAACGCCGGGAAAACATTTAGCACGGTTATAATTAATGTTTTTACTGGGGTCTTTACAGTATCGGCAGAAGTGCTTGGGGTTCCCCCGATTGCTATTGTAGTTCTCACGGGAATTTTATTAATCACAATAGTTTTGCTTTCGTGGAGACTTATTAAAACAGGAAATTAAATGGCATACACAACACTAGACGAGTTCAACCAAACGGGCATAGAGGGTTTGTTTAGATACACTTCCGAAGTTTCCCCTATCTTCTTTCCTTTACTTTTATTAGCTTTCTTTGTAATAATATTCATTGGGACTTTTAACGCTCAAGGAAGATTCACAACTTCCTTCGCTGTGGCAGGAATTACAACCGCAATAATCGCTTTCCTATTCAGTTTAGTTGGAGGTGTAATGCCAACAATAGCCGTTACTGTGTCCGTAGTTATAGCTATCTTAGGAGTGTTTCTTTTGTTTGTCGGAGACAACGATAGTTAACATTGTTAACACACGTTTAAATAGATATTAGATTATGTTAATTAATGGTTTCTATCTTGAAAGGGGGTATTTGAAAGTTAATGAGGTCTATAATATTAAACAAGAAAGGACAGACAGTTGGCTTAGGCACTGTTGGAAACTTCTTAATAGGACTTCTAACCTTAGGACTTATTGCTATTGCTCTATTTGCTGCGGGATCAAACATAAAGACATCCAATTTATTTGTTGATGATCCACAAGCGCAAAACGACACAGAGAATACATTTAATAACATAACAAGTGCGACTACAAGCTTTTTCAGTAATGTTGGAACGCTAACAACAATACTGTTCGTTGTGTTATTGATGGGTCTTCTAGGTTTGATGATCTTTGTTGTAAGAAGGTTCGGCGGGTCTAGTGGCGGATTGTAGAGTTCGTTTCTTTCTTAATTAAGAATGAATAAGAAAGGACAGACAGTTGGCTTAGGCACTGTCGGAAACTTTTTGATAGGGTTACTTACATTAGGTTTAATAGCCATTGCTTTATTTTCGGCGTTTTCAACAGTGAAAACATCGGACATAATAAAAAATGTAAGTGCCACAGACACAATTATTAATGAGACAATAACTCTAAACTCTACGGGTGGTCAACCGGAATCAACGGTGGGCAGATCCGGAGTAGCTTTAACGAATGTTATTGTTTACAACACTTCTTTAGGGACGGAAGTTCTTGAAGTGGGTAATTGGTCTCTCACGGGTGCCGTATTTACAAATCTTACCGATTCAATCTATTCCGGGACAACAGTTAACATAACTGCCGATTTTACATACAGCAACGGGACTATCAACAGAGAGAAGGCGGATCTAGAATCAACAGCCAATAATATTACAAGTGCGACTACTGACTTCTTCGCTAACTCAAAAACATTAACAACAATTCTATTCGTAGTATTGTTAATGGGCCTATTGGGTCTAATGATTTTTGTTGTAAGAAGGTTCGGAGGCGGTGGAGGCGGATTGTAATAAAACTATTTTTCATATTCGGGGGGCTCTCGGGCCCCTTGTCTTTTTATTTTTAACCCCTTTATTTCTAGTGGAACATAAACATTTAAATAGGATATATAACTATGTTAGACATGAAAGAAGTAAAAATTAAAACAAGTAAAAACTTTTACTTGTTAGTATTTCAACACCTTAAACAAGGGATTCGGCCCTCAAAGATATGTGAGAAGTTAGGCATTACAAAGCAAAGGTTAAACTACTATCTAGCGACGCTAAAGAGAGATGGTTTTGTTAAGAAAATAGGTTATGGAGTATGGGAAATCTTGAAGGATTATAAGCAAACAAGTAAAAATAAATACCTCATGGGTAGCCCGGAACACCTCAAGCCTTTATTAGAACCGGACAAGGTCAGAGGACACGCTTTTCTATTTACTGTAAGAATCCCCAAGCTTGAACACTGGGCCAATAGGAGAGAGATATTAAAGAAGAATAATATTGATTTCAAGCCTCTAAACAATATGTATGGAAACGCCGAATTAATAAGGTCTAACGGCCGTAAAGTGATTTTAACGCCCAAATCCCTAATGATCTATGAAAAGTCTTCCTACTTCGCCGATACAAGCAATAAGGCTCAAAGCTTAGCGTTATACGAGCTCGGGAAACTCATTAAATCCCTTGAAAAGCAGCTAGGAGCGAATTTCTCCTTTAAGGGCCAGTATAAAATTAAGATTTCAAGGCAGCATTACGCCCTAATAAAGAACTCTCTGGCCCGGCAATATGACGAACAGGGTAAAAAACTGGCCTGTTATTTTGCGGGGGAGCAATGGTTAGTTATTGACAACTCTTTTAATTTGCACGAGCTAGAAACAATCCATCCGGCCACAAGCCCAACAGATAACGAGAAGGTTTTAGATTTCTTCAACTCCTTAAAAAAAGATCCAATGACAACAACAGAAATAAAAGAGGGGTTTGTAAGAGCGGAGCTTTTCGGAAGTATCACAATGACCCATCAAAAAACTATGGAATCAATGATTAAACAAATTTATGATATTTCAACGATTTTAAAGGATATGAAAGATAAGGGAAATGTTTAAATACCCATATAACTACGTTAGACTATGTTAAAGAAACTTAAAGCTTGGGGGCACAGTGCCGGGATTGTTATAACTAAGGAACAACTAGAGCTGCACAAGCTTAAGATAGGGGATGTTATTGAATTGACTATTACTAAGATTAAAAAAGGAAGTGTAAAAATAGATGGGAAAAATAAAGTTTGAAATATTTGTAATGGAGCAGATAGAAAAAATGCAAGAACAATTATTAAGATTAATAAAGGTAGTAGAAAACATACAAGATAGACAAACTCAAAACTCAAAAAGTTATGATACAGGATTTAATTAAATGGGAATAAAAAAGTTAATTGATTGGCAGTTAAGATATAATAAAAGTTTAGTGGAAATACTTTTTAGTTCTCATAATAACTCAATGATATTTTCTATAATTATAGGTTTTCTTGTGTGGGTTGTTGGAATATTTAGAAAAGAAGTTATGTTAATAGCTATGGGTTGGTTCTTTGGCCTTGCGGTGTTCTTACTTTTTAGACACGTTATTTTATTCCCAGAGTGGAAAATACTTTTAAAACAAATGAGGGAAGAAATATGAGAGGAGAACACGTTATGATTATGGTTGCTGTGCTAATTTTTATGGGTCTTATAGGTCTTGGAATATTAATATTTATGCAGGAAGAAAAAATTGATAAAGCTAGGACTAATTTTTGTAAGGTTCATGGATATATGGAATTTGACGAGGGTAAATTTAGATGGTCGCAACATTATTGTATTAAGTGGGATGGAGATATTTTATACAAAAGAGAAATAGTAGAATGTGGGAAGACTTATTGTTTTGTTGAAGGGGGGAGATTATGAGAAATTTAATATTAAGATTTTTGCTTTTGATGATAGGGGCCCTAATTGTAACGTTGTCAAGACTTACGGATAATTGGGCTGCAACACAAGGAGAATTTTTAATCCTTAGTTTTTTAGTGGGATTTATATTTATGTATCTTATTGAAAAAGAGACAAGTTTATTTAACAAATGAAAGAAAAAACACAAGAAGTTTTAATGTATGTCTTCGCGGGGATAATTTCATTCACAACGACTTTGGGGGTAGTGCACTTATTAGCTTAAAATGTTTGATTGGCTAGTGTTCCTCTTAGGTTTTATTTTGGGATCTGTGATAGCTTGGAAAATAAGAAAAAGGTTCTATGGAAATCAACGCTATTTTAATTTACCGCCGAAAGTTGAGATTGTGGAAAAGGGGTTAAGAGATGTTGGAAGAAGAAAATAAACAAGAATATGTTAACGATTATTGTAAAGTTTGCGGGAGTAATAAATTTGTTACACACGCGGACAACCCAGACCTTATGGTTTGCATAAGTTGCCCTTACACTAAAACAAGGAAAAAACAAGAAGATGACAAAGAAACCTAAAGTTCCAAAGAAAAAGAAAATAGTAAAGTATAGAGTTGTTATAAAAAGCCAGTGGAAAGATTTTACTTATCAATCTGACGCGAGAGAATTTGCTAGAAGTGTTTTACAAAATGACGCTGTTTATTTTATGGAATGTAAAAAGGTAATGGTAGATGAAGAATAATAGTCATGCCATCTCTCATGTAAGGCGAGGGGGTATCGGCATGATGAGGTTTCTACAACAGCCTCTTTTTCATTTGCTCCCTCGTCGCTAACAAAAAATGATACTTGAAATAATATTGACAATAACGTTCCTGTTGGAGTGGATGTTATTAAGGGGCAGTATTACACCATAAAAAATGCAAGAACAAACAACACTAAACGGCTA
>SDBS01003424.1_pt1 | contig 15594 bp, 11 predicted proteins | sample 2277091 | NCBI WGS metagenome assembly SDBS01 (sample SAMN10404972, study PRJNA504765) | marine sediment metagenome | isolation source: marine sediment core GS10_PC15, 163 cmbsf | place: Arctic Ocean: Southern Knipovich Ridge | collected 2010 | reverse complement strand
AGAGAGGGTGTGTGGCTTGCCGACGATGCAATGATGCCCTATCCGGTTCTTGCACCCATGGTTGAAGAATACGGCAGGACTCTGCCGATGCACGACGATATGACCGAACTTGTTATGATCGGTTCTTCCTGGATACAGAAAGTCGGAATCGGCGCTGCTACAGCAGAAGAGGCAGCCAGAGGCATGCCAAAGGAAATGAAGAAATTCCTGGAAAGCAGATAAGTTGTGTTAAATATATGAACATTCCTTCGGGGCGTTTTAGGTTGCCCTGAAGGGATCTTTTCTTTGCAGTTTTTAATTTGCGGTTTTTATAAGAAAGCCATGAGAATATCGAGGTAGGGAGAAGACATAAATGATGCAGAATGTAATGAAAGCGCGGACGAAAAAAAGCGGTGGTTTCGTCGAAAAATGGTTCAAATACCTGATGATCACACCCATGACAATAATACTCGCAGGTGTTGCCATGTATCCGTTCATCTTCGCGTTAAGACTGTCATTTACAAATGCAAAAACGATGAATATTAGAAATCCGGATTTTGCCGGACTCAAGAATTACGCTTCGATCCTGACTGCGGGGTTGTTCTGGAAATCTACGGTACTGACGATCATATATGTTGCCGGTGCGTTGTCCCTGGAGATCGTTCTCGGGTTGTATCTCGCAATTCTTGCAGACAAGGCGCTGAGGGGGCAAAAATGGTACGTTTCTCTCCTTATTACTCCGATGCTCATATCCACTGTACTTTCAGGCATTATTTTCAGACTTGAACTGAACCCTCAATTTGGTGTTATCACCTATTATCTGAAGTTTATCGGGGGTCCGGAAAACCTTCTGGATACTAAACACGCACTAATAACTGTTATGCTTATAGATGTGTGGCAATGGACATCCTTTATTTTCCTTATCTCCTTCGCGGGCCTTAAATCGCTGCCGATAGAACCCTTCGAAGCAGCACGGGTTTACGGCGCGAAGCCATGGCAGACATTTTGGAAAGTAACCCTGCCTTTGCTTAAACCTGTTCTTATGATAGCGGTTATTTTCCGCATGATGGACGCCTTCAAGGCATTCGACCATATCTATATCCTCACAGCCGGTGGTCCGAATTTCGCGACAACCACCTTCTCCGTTCTGGCATATAACTATGCGTATACCAAGGACCATTTTGGAATGGCCTCGGCAATGGCGATCATTATGCTTATAGTTGTCATCCTCATTACTAAACGTATGCTGAAGCTTGCCAGGTGGCATTGAGCAGGATAAAAGAGGGCCGGATAAATAGGGGAATATGCACATAGGAAAAATTGAATTATATTTATTTGAAATTTGACCTTTATACGATTAAATTAGTAGTATGAGGAGTTTTGTGTCCTGGAAATCTAACCGTTCCGGGTTTCTCACTATGATACTGATTTAAAGGAGTCTACTCAAGGTATGGAAAAGAGACTGGAAAGAATCAAGAAGAGACTCTTTGAAGAGTATTATCAAAAAAAAGAGTGGTGGGGCGATGAGGAATCCATCTTTGATGATAATCACGACTTTGTCAAAGAACCTCTTGTAATCAGGAAAGCGATGGCTGTCCAGAAGGTATGCAGGGATATGCCGATACGCATAATAGATTTTGAGCTTATCGTCGGCAATCCGACAATGGCATCTGTCGGATTTGGCCACTGCTTCCCGAAATACGAAACAGATGAAGAAGCTGAAATAGCCGCAAAAGTTTGCCTTAACCGGAAATCTGTCTGGGGGCATCACAATCCAAATTATAAAAAAATTCTCGAAAAGGGGCTTGGTGCAATCATTAAAGAGGCAAAAGCTTGTAAGGCACGTGTTCGAGTAAACGACAGGGTAACGAAGGAGTGGTATGACGCTGTTGTCCTGGCTCTCCGGGGTGGAGAGATCCTTTCAAAGCGCTATGTCCAGCTTGCCGGGTATTTAGCCGGCGAGACTGAGACAGAGCAGCGGAAATTGGAGCTTCTGGAAATTGCCAGGATATGCCGCAAAGTGCCGATTCATGGGGCGGACAGCTTTCATGAAGCTCTGCAGAGTGTATGGTTTGTGCACACTATCCTTCACAGCTCGCTTAATTTCAGTTCCATCGGACGGGTGGACCAGTATTTATGGCCATATTATAAGAAAGATTTAGGAAGCGGGGTTATAAGTAAAAGTTATGCCCGGGAACTTCTAGGTTCATTTCTTGTCAAATTCAACGAAAGAGTACAGCTTAACAACGATCACATCGAAAATCACTTTACCTTCGGAGACTGGTCCCAGGGGGGAGACCCGGGCCTCGAGACAACACATCTGAAAATGTCCAACGACGAGGAATATACTTATGGTCAATCCTCCAACCACTGGCTGCAGAACTGCATTGTTTCAGGAATAACACCGGAGGGAAAAGACGGTTCCAATGACCTTTCGGTTATGATTATCGATCTGGTAAACGAGCTCGATCTTGTAAACCCTCTTGTATCTGTCAGGCTCCACAGGGATTCTCCTGATGAGATTTATGAAACCGTTGCGAAAGCACTTGCCAGGGGGGGGGCGCAGCCTACTATTTTCAATGACGATACGGTCATACCTGGAATGGTAAAACACCTGGGAATTCCCATAAAAGATGCGAGGGATTACAGTAATGATGGCTGCTGGGAAACACTTCCCCAGGGAAAGACCGAATTCGCATACGGTCACATTGAAGTACTCTTAAGTCTCGAGAGCCTTTTATGCAGGGGTAAATCCATGCTGAACGGCAACCCTATCGGCCCGGATTCGGGAGACCTGTCTCAATATGACACTTTTGATAAACTTTTTCAGGCTTTTAAGGAACAGGTCCGGGACAGAATAGACCTGGCAGTTGAAAACAAGCTGAAGTATTACGACGAAGTGCATAAAATCGCGCCTGTACCTTTCTTTTCCGGTATAATGGACGACTGTATTAAACAGGGGAAGGATATGACCCAGAAGGGAGCAAGGTACAGGCTCTACGCACCATTGATCACCGGATTCTCCCACTGTATTGATTCGCTTGCAGTTATTAAAAGAGTTGTATACGAGGAAAAAAAGATCTCTCTTGAGAAACTGGCAGAGATTCTTAAAAAAAACTGGGAAGGGGAAGAGCAGTTCCGGCAATACTGCCTTAACAGGGTACCTAAATATGGTAACGACGATGATTATGTAGATCACATTGGAGTTGATATCCTTACCTGGTATTGCGACTATTTTGATGAGTGGAATGCCCGCGTTGACTGGATAACTTTCGCCCCCGGCATCGGGACCTTTGAAAACTATCCCCGGTTAGGGTATGTGTGCGGCGCTTCAGCAGACGGCCGCCTTTCTCAGGCTCCCATTGCCAGCAATTATTCCCCATCTGTAGGAATGGACAGGAGCGGACCGACCGCGGTCCTAAAATCAGCAACAAAATTCGATCTCCGAAGAGTAAATGACGGCTGTCCTGTGGACATAAGGATGAGCTTTACAGATTATGAGGAGAACGGCAGCAGGGTCCTCAAGGATTATATAAAATCTTTTATCCGGCTTGGCGGCAATATCCTCACAATTTCAAAAGTGAGTACAGAGGTTTTAAAAGCCGCCCAGCATGACCCGGTTAAGTACAACTCCTTAAGAGTCAGATTAGGTGGGTTGACAGCTTATTTTGTTCAAATTTGCAAGCCCCAGCAGGATGAATATATAAAAAGGACAGAGCACGGTTTTTAAGCTGCTGTTTCAAGGGACCCGACGCCGGCCATCGTCATGAGAAAGGGAGCGGATGTATTCTGCTAAAACATCAGAACCTTACATGAATGCCTATAACGAAAGCAGGGTGCTGTCAGGTATCGTATTTGATATACAGCGTTTCGCAACACATGACGGATATGGAATCCGCACTCTTGTTTTTCTTAAAGGATGCCCTCTCACATGCAAGTGGTGCAGCAATCCTGAATCACAAAATCAAAAACCGGAAATTATCTTTTATGAAGAGAAATGCATCCATTGCGGGGCCTGCATCCGAAACTGCCCATTTGGAGAAGGGCTTAAAGATGTCTGGCCCGATACTCTGGGTTTGTGTACAGGTTGCGGCAGGTGCGTTGAGGAATGTTACGCCGAAGCGAGAAACCTGGCAGGCCGGCTGAAAAGGGTTGATGAGGTCCTGGACGAAGTCTTGAAAGACCGGGTGTTTTATGAAGAATCCGGCGGAGGACTTACTCTTGGCGGCGGAGAACCCTCTTTTCAAGCAGATTTCGCAACTGCTATTCTTAAAGGCGCCCGGGAAGAAAAGATCCATACAGCAATAGAAACCTGCGGTGTTGCGCCCTGGAAGGAATTGAAAAAACTACTTGACCACACGGATTTGCTGCTTTTTGATTTAAAACATATGGATACCCGGAAACATGAGGAAGGAACAGGAGCCGGAAACGAGATCATCCTGGAAAACGCCCGGTCGGCAGTCGAGCATGTAAAAGAGATGATCCTGCGCATTCCTCTTATTCCGCAGTATAACAACGATTCAAATAATCTGCATAACCTGGGGAGCTTTATAAAAAACGAGCTCGAAAGACTGAAAAGAGTGGATCTTCTTCCATATCACTCGATAGGAGAGTCGAAAAGCAAACGTCTTGGAAAGAAATACCCTCTAAGCTGTGTAAAGCAGCTCTCCAGAGAGGAAATAATCGAAGCAAAACTAATACTGCAATCCTACGGTTTGAAAGTGAAAATTGAAGGTTAATGGGGAAACGATATGAAAAAGATAAAAGCAGGGCTTATTGGAGGCGGATTTATAGGTGTTATTCACGCTGAAATGCTTAGAAGACTCGGCTTCGTGGATGTTGTCGCAATTGCGGGCTCTAACCAGGAAAAAGCTGACACAATCGCCGCAGAGCTTTCCATCCCGACAGCATATGGGGATTACAAAGATTTAATTAAAGACAGGGATGTAGATGTCGTTCATGTTCTTACACCCAATAAATTCCATTTTCAGATGTCGAAAGATGCAATGGAAGCCGGAAAACACGTTATCTGTGAAAAACCCCTTTCAATGAACAGCCAGGAAGCATATGAACTGGTCCATACTGCCGGGGAAACCGGTGTGGTGAACAGTGTCTGCCATAACATGCGGTATTATCCCCTGGTTAAGCAAGCGCGGGAGATGGTAAAAGCCGGGGAGGTCGGCGGCATACGTCTTGTGCACGGTAATTACCTTCAGGATTGGCTTTTTTTCGATACCGACTATAATTGGAGACTTGAATCTGAATTGGGCGGGAAATCCAGGGCAGTTGCGGATATCGGGACCCACTGGCTGGATATGGTCCAGCACATGATCGGCCAACAGGTTGTATCGGTATACGCGGACTTAACGATCTTTCATCCGGTCAGAAAGAAACCAAAAGTAGAAGTCGCTACTTATGTAGTCCAGGAAATGAAGCCGGAAGATTATAAGGATGTCAAAATCGATACTGAAGATCATGGCACCCTTATGCTGAAGTTTTCCGGTGGGGCCAAAGGGGTGCTTATCGTCTGCCAGGTTTGCGCTGGAAGGAAAAACCACATAGAATGGGAAATCAACGGCACAAGGAGATCGCTGCAGTGGTGCGGCGAGAAACCGAACTCTATGTGGATAGGTGAGCGGGGGAAAGTAAACGCTGAATTTATTAAAAATCCCGCGATCATGTATCCGGACGCGGGCAAATATGCCGGGGCGCCTTGCGGCCTGGGTGAAGGATACCTGGATACGTTCAAATCTATTTTTTCCGATGTGTATGGGTGGATAAGGGAAGGAAATGGGATGGATGAGAAGAGCGTTCCATTCCCGACTTTCCTCACAGGACTTTGTGAACTATCCATTGTCGACGCGGTATTAAAAAGCGCCGAAACCAACAAGTGGGTTGATGTAAATTATCAAGAAAAAGGCGGCTATTAAGGAGATAACATAATGCCCAAAATGAGTGGTGCCAGATTTATCGCTGAAACATTAAAGGGCTACGGTGTCACCCATGTTTTCTATGTTGAAGCGATCCTCCGGCGCACCCTTGTAGAGATGGAAAAACTGGGAATCAGCAGAATCCTTACTCATAGTGAAAAATCTGCCGCTTATATGGCCGACGGTTATGCGAGAACTGCTTTAAAACCGGGAGTATGTATGGCCCAATCTGTGGGAGCTGCCAACCTGGCTGCGGGTCTTCAGGATGCGTATTTGGCGCATTCTCCTGTTATTGCCTTTACAGGACGGAAACATCCGTTATGGCAAAACCGAAATGCTTACCAGGAACTCGACCACAACCCTATGTACGATCCGGTTACAAAGTATAATGTTGAGCTTTCAACATTGGAACAGCTTCCGATTCTCCTTCCCCAGGCACTGAGGGCAGCCACCGGCGGGTGCCCGGGACCTGTTCATATCGATTATTTGGGGTATGAGGGGGAAATTATTGATACAGGAGAAGCAGATTTTGATATATGCGTAGAAAAGAGGCATACCTGTATTCCTTCCCGCCGCCCGGTTCCGGATGACAAGGAAGTAATGGAAGCAGCTCTTGCTCTTGAGAAGGCTGAAAGACCCGTGCTCGTTGTTGGCCGGGGAGCTGTTTACTCCGGCGCAGGACATGGGGTGCTGACACTGGCGGAAAAACTGGCAATTCCTGTTGCTACCTCTGTTGATGGCAAAGGAATAATTCCCGATTCTAATCCTGTGGCGATAGGCCCGGTGGGCGCCTATTGCAAACCCTGCGCTAATCAGATTGTCTCCGAGGCGGACCTCGTGTTTTTTATCGGAACAAATACGGGTGACCAGGTGACAAAGAACTGGACCCTCCCGAATCCCGGGACAAAGGTCATTCAGCTGGATATCGATCCCGAGGAGATCGGAAAGAATTATCCCGGCGCCCTGGGGATCCTGGGAGATGTAAAAGTTTCTATTGACGCGCTCAATTCCGTTATTACCGGAGCAAAAAAAACTGCCTGGCTGGAACACGCCGTCTCCTGCACAGCAGCATGGAAACAGAAAGTAGAACCATATCGTACATCCGACGTCAAGCCGATACGCCCGGAACGTCTGTGCAGGGAAATAACAGAGGTTCTACCCGAGGATGCAATAGTCGTGGCAGATACAGGGTATTCCGCGATATGGGCAGCGACAATGATCAATATCGATTCTGTGCGGCAGACTTTCTTAAGGGCCGCAGGTTCTCTCGGGTGGGCTTTCCCTGCGGCAATGGGAGCAAAGTGTGCTGCTCCGGACAGACCGGTTATTTGTTTCGCCGGTGATGGCGCCTTTTGGTATCACCTGGGGGAGTTGGAAACTGCCAGCAGATGGGGAATCAACACCGTAACAGTGGTGAACAATAACAGCGCTCTTGGCCAGTGTCTCCCGGGAATTAATCGTGCTTATGGAGATGATGAAGGCGAGAAGCAGCATATGTCTGACTTCAGGCAGACAAATTTTTCACGTATCGCTGAAGAAATGGGCGCTTTCGGGGTTAGAGTATCCGATCCAAAGGACATTAAAGGAGCTATTCAGAAAGCTTTAAGACAGGATAAGCCTTCCCTTGTTGAAGTAATAACTGAACCGGCAGCTCATCCGATTGCGGAATGAATTGACACCATCCGGTTTTTTTAGCCGGGAGAAAGAGATAAAAGTAATGAGGAACAGCTATAAGAGTATTTTTAACCTGGAAGGAAAAACAGCTGTTGTTACGGGTTCGGGAGGCGGGATCGGCCGGGCGATCGCCTGCGCATTGGCAGATTTCGGCGCGGATGTTATGTGCACGGACAATAATCCGGAAGAGGTGAAAAAAACCGCCCGACTGGTTTGTGAATATGGCCCGAAAGGTATTTTCTTTGTCTTCGATATATCCGATGTGGAAGAAATAAAGGCGTTTAAACAGAAGACGCTCAAGGAGCTCGGACGGGTCGATATTCTCGTAAACAGCGCGGGTATGAACAGACGGGATTTTATCACGGACATCAAGGAAGAAGATTTTTTACGAATCCTGGATGTAAATTTGAAAGGTGTCCTTTTCTGCTGTCAGGCTTTTGGAAAAGAGATGATTAAACAGAAAAGCGGAAAAATCATCAATATCGCATCCATTTCTTCGCTTCTTGGTCACCCCGCCCGCGGGTCCTATGCAGCCAGCAAAGGAGGCTTGGTCCAGATATCACGGGTAATGGCAACAGAATGGGCCCCTTATAATGTATGTGTCAATGCTATCTCCCCGGCAGCTATTGATACACCATTCATTGGCGGGCTTAAGAAGGACCCCGACTGGCTGGGCAGAGAAATGGAGCGGATACCCATGGGAAGAATCGGTGCGGCCGATGATATCGTAGGGGCCGTGGTATTTTTCGCATCAAAGGCATCGGATTTTATTACAGGAACAAATCTTTTCATTGACGGCGGCAGAACTGTTGACTGATCAAAGGTGGAGATAAGCCACATGCTGGAGTTCAATTGCGCTATGCCTAAAGTTACTTTCGGCGCCGGAAAAATAAATGAATTGGGGATGTTGTCAAAAACCCTGGGGAAAAAAGCTTTTCTGGCCGTTGATCCATTTCTCGAAAAAACAGGTTTAAGCGATGAGCTCACTGAGGGATTGAAAAAAGAATCTATCGAAGTATTTAAATTTTCTGAAATCAAACCTGATCCGAGCTGTTTCGCGATAGACAAAGCCGGGAGCCTGGCGAAAGAAGAAGCATGTGATTTTGTTATAGCTGTCGGCGGCGGCAGCACGCTGGATTTTGGAAAGGGTATTGCCGTTGTTGCCGGGAATCCGGGGACGAGCTGGCAGTATACACGGCGGCAGGACCATACACCGAAAGTACCTGGAGAAAACACTTTGCCGATCGTTTCTGTACCAACTACAGCCGGCACAGGCTCCGAGGCCACCCATTTTTCGGTGTTGAGCAATCCGGAAATCAGGGAGAAAAGCACTATTGCCCATGAACGTATCATTCCGCGGGTAGCTTTAGTTGATCCACAGCTCACTGTGTCTATGCCGTCAAAACTTACAGCCCTGACGGGAATCGATGTTTTAGCTCATGCAATTGAATCGTTTATAAACATAAAGGCAACTCCTTTTTCAAAAATGGTAAGTATCGAGGCGATCCGACTGGTCGGAATGTATCTGTCCCGGGCTGTTCGGAATGGCAGGAATATGATTGCCCGGGAGAACATGGCGTGGGCAAGCACCCTGGCAGGTATTGCTATTGCCCATGCTAATCCGACCCTTCCTCATGCCCTTGGACAGGCTGCCGGAGGATATGTTCACGCGCCCCACGGCGCCAGTATTGCCGCGTGTCTCCTTGAAATATTGAAGATCAGTTTCATGGAAGATCAAAAGAGTTTTGGTGAAATTGCCCTGGCTCTGGATCCGTCTGTTAGAGATCTTTCCCCTTATGAAAAAGCTAAAGAAAGCGTGACTCTGGTTGAGCGGCTTTTTAAAGATATTGACTGCTGTGTACGATTCGGAGATTTAGGACTCAAGGAAGAAGATATACACCGGGTAACGGAAATTGCCTTGACAGGATATTTTACCGGAATTAATCTCCATCCCAAAACAGCAGATAAAGAAGAGATCATACGGATTTACAGGGCCTGTTTATAGGTCTCCATGTACTTTAAAGGGATCAAAAATGAAAATGAAAATTCTGGAAATAGATGTAAAGGATAAAACGTCGACCCAGCTGGACGTACCGGAAAAATACAAATATCTCGGAGGGCGGGGCCTTACTTCCACTGTAGTGAGCGCCGAAGTCGACCCGGCCTGTCATCCTTTAAACGAGAAGAACATGCTGGTGATAGCCCCGGGTCTGTTCGCGGGCTCGGTGCTTTCAAGCGCCAACAGACTTTCAGCCGGTGCAAAGAGCCCTTTGACAGGTGGAATAAAAGAAGCGAATTCCGGAGGTCTGGCCGCGTACAGGCTGGGCAGGCTTGGTATAAAGGCGATTAAGATAAAGGGTAAAGGCAAGGGCGAGTTCGAATCTGCGGGAATCAAAATCAGCAGCAGCGGTGTGAGTTTTGAGGACCTTTCGTTTATTAAAGGGATGACAACCTATGAAGCAGCGAAAAGACTTTTAGAAAGATATGGAAATAAATGTGCTTTTCTTGTTATAGGACCTGCCGGTGAAATAAGGCTTCCAACTGCGTGTATAAATGTAGGCGATACGGAGGGGGAACCGTGCAGGAACCTGGGAAGAGGGGGCCTCGGGGCCGTTATGGGCAGCAAAGGGATAAAAGCGATTATTATCGATGATCAAGGCCTTAAGTCACCCTGGAAGGAGAATGATAAAGTAAAACAGGTAATAAAAAAATTCGCCCGGGCTCTAAAAGAACATCCGGTTACAGGCGAAAAGTTTGCAAAGTATGGGACTGTTATGACCCTGCTCAATGTCAATTCTCTCGGTGGGCTCCCTACAAGAAATTTTACGCAAGGTACATTTGAAGATGCTGAAAAAATCGGGGCCGAATCATTGCGTGAGAAAATCGCAAACAGGGGGGGGATGACTGCCCATTCCTGTATGCCCGGGTGCGTAATTCAGTGTTCAAATAAATATGTAAAGAAAAACGGCTCTCCTTTGGTAGGTTCCCTGGATTTCGAGACTGTGTGTCTTCTTGGTGCAAATATCGGTATAAGTGATCTGGACCAGATCGCCACCCTTAACAGGCTTTGTAACGATTATGGTGTAGACACAATGGAAACCGGAGTTACCCTTGGAGTCATGGCTGAAGCCGGGATATTCGAATACGGTAATTATAAGAAAATAAAAGGGATCGTGGATGGCCTTGGAACGGGAACACCCATCGGCAGAATACTGGGAAGCGGAGCAGCGGTCGCGGGGAAGGTATTCGGCGTGGAAAGAGTGCCGGTTGTAAAGGACCAGGGAATGGCTGCTTACGATCCGCGTGCTATTAAAGGGATGGGGATTACCTATTCAATGTCTCCTATGGGTGCTGAACATACAGCCGGCAACGCGATTACGCTGGCAGTGGACCATCTCGATCCTGAAGCACAAATTAAACCTGTGAGGGAATTGCATATCAATACAATGGTACTGGATACCCTGGGCATCTGTATTTTCACAGGCCGGGTAACTCTCGGCAACACAGATATTGTTGAGGACATTATCGAGGCTTTCTTCGATCACAGGATTACTTTTGAAGAACTTCAGAAGATTGCTGAAGAAAATCTTAAGTGTGAGAGGGAGTTTAACAGGAGGGCCGGTATAAGTGCGGACCGGCTTCCACAGTTTATGCTGGAAGAACAACTTCCACCGAACAACACGGTGTATGATATCGACATGAAAGAACTTGAATCTTTTTACGATTAATTCCTGGTGACAACTTCGTTCACGACTAAGTCGGGCAGGCACGGCGTGGTACCAAGAACCAATTAGTAGTTCCTCCCGGATTAAGGAGATAATACAACTTTCATTACTCCCACACCTTTTTCCAGTATCTCGATCCCCTCGAGAGCATCTTTTAAACCAAGCCGGTGCGTGATCAGAGGCCCGACATCCAGTTTACCCGACCGCACGAGATCCGCAGCCCTTTCAAAATCAATTTCACTGTAGACCCTTGAACCGACAACATGCCCCTCTGTAAATGTCAGGTTCAGAAGATCCACGACAGCAGGCTCCTTGTACAAAGCAAAAACCACTATCTTACCCCCGGGTCTTATTAATTTTGTCATCTGCTCGGCTGCCTGCCTGACAGGAGCGGCATTGACGACAATGTCGGCGCCCCGGTTATTGGTCAGGCTTTTGATCTCTTTTACAACATCATATTTTGCGGGGTCAAGCGCGATAAAACCGAGCTTTTCAGCGAGCTCAAGACGGTATTTCCGGACCTCTGTCAGGGCAACCCCGGATGCCCCTGCTATACGGGCGACCATGGCCGTCAACATACCGATCGGCCCCGCACCCTGGACGACCACAAAATCACCGACCTCGCACCCGGAACGCTTTATGCCGTGATAGGCCACTGCCGAAGGTTCCACAAGAGATGCTTTATCCGTGGGAAAATCATCGTCAATTATATAAAGCTTCTTCCACGACACCTTGACAAACTCCGCGAAGGAGCCGTCAAGATCGTTTCCCAGGACCCTCAGCTTCTGGCACACATTGGGTGTGCCCATCCTGCACGCGACACATGTGCCGCAGGAGATAAGCGGGTTTACTACCGCCATGTTTCCTGTTTTTATCCCTTCCGGGACCTCATTGACCTCGACGATCTCACCGGCTAGCTCGTGACCCGGGACAAGTGGCGGCCGGGCCCGCGGGAACTTCCCTTTGTATATCATCAGGTCTGTCCCGCAAATACCGGTCGCTTTGACCTTTATCATGACCTCCCCTTTTTCCAGGACAGGAGTCCTCACATCTTCTATCCTCAAATCATCTGCTCCGTGCCATACTGCTGCCTGCATAACTGTTTTCCTTTTTGAAAAGCGGACAGGCCACTCTCTGGTTTTTAAGATTTCCTGCACAAAAAAAATCGGTGTTAAGATACAAAGTTTTATTTTATTTAAACCCACCCGAGCTCAGCAAACTTGTTGTCCAGCCATTTTTTGCATCTCTGGGTGTATCTCCATGCATCTGTCCACCCGTAAAGATCTATCGACCACCATTCCGAGTCATACCCCGCATCGACTATCGCGGGAAGCATCCTGTCAAAATCCACGACACCGTCGCCGAAAGGCGTGTGGGTGCTTGTTTCATTGTTGTAAAGGGTGTTGTCCGAATCAATCAAGTGCACATGCCCGATCCGTCCCTTGAGCATTTCGAGCAGGTCCATCTCTTCTCCGGGCAGGGTTTCCACAGGCGGGGTCTGTTTTGCCCCCACCGCCGCGCACATCCTGGCGTGAGATGTATCGTACAGGGCAGTGAAATTTTCCCTGTCCACCTCCCGGATAAGGTTCACGATCTCTCCGGGTTTGTTGAATATAAAACCCGGCTCAAACTCCCATACTACCTCCATATTCAGGTCTGCTGCTTTGTCGGCATCCTGCCTGAAGGTTTCAATTACCAGGTCCCAGGTTTCCTTGTAATCCAGCTTATCCGGAAAGGGTGTGTACGTAAGAGTGTCAACCCGTATCGTTTTGATCCCGCAGTCCACACAGAGCTCCAAATGCCTGTCAAACATTTCACCGTACCCTTTTATTATTTTCGGGTCCCCTTCGGCAAAGGGATATTCCCAGAGGTCTGCCGATATGGCGGGCACCCCAAGCCCGTTTTTTTCCAGCAGCTCGACCAGCTTCTTCCTGTCTTTTTTTGCGGGATAAAGGTCAGGATGGGCGTGGGGTTTAAATGCCCCGATCTCGATACCGTCAAAACCCAGCCTGTTCAATCCAGCGCACACCTCATCCAGCGGCATGGGGTTGTCCGCGTACGGCCCGACAGCGTACGCCCAGCTACCTATCGAGATCCTGGGTTTCTTTTTTGGTTTCATGTTTCCTCCTCGAGAGAATGGATGTTTTGATCCATCAGGGTTCACGGCCGTAAAATATCAGGTCCTGAATATTGATATGATTATACCATATCGGTCCATATGATTCAAATGTTTTCAGAACACCTGTTTCAAAAAACCTAATGATAATAAAATCTATAATTGGCTTTTAGGCATTTTAAGAAAAAATCTCCTAAGAATCACATGTGAAAAATGAGTATTAAAAAAACATAAACAAATCCTCCTGATCCGGTTTCCATTAAAGATGTCAATCTTAAACCCCTCCTGAAGATGTGTGCAGAGCAGATGCAACACGGTGAGCTCGAAAAGCCGGCGAGGTTCTTATACGAGTACCTGTCGCTGTATGTAAAGCCGCGGAAAGCCGATCTCGTACCAGTTCAGTCGACCTCCCTGTATAATGTTGAATTGCTTGATAATTTGAAGATAAACACAAGTTGAATAATTGCCTGTACAGAGGCGGCGCGGATCAATCAAAGCATAATATTGTCAGTCCTGGCAATAATGTCATCCTGGAGCTTCGGGTCCAGCGACGCAAAAAGGGCGCTGTACCCTGCTACACGCACCATCAAATCGGGATGCTTCACAGGGTGTTTTTTCGCGTCGCGCAGTGTGTCGCTGCTCACAATGTTGAACTGGACATGCATCCCCTTAAGGTCGCCGAGATAAGTCCTGATAAGGGACGAAAATTTCCTGCGGCCGGTCTCGTCCTGCAGCACGAGCGGTGAAAATTTCATATTGAAGAGGTTGCCTCCCGAGGAAAGGATGTTAGGTATTTTTGAGACCGATTTCATCGCGCTAAGCGGGCCTTTTTTGTCCATGCCGTGAGACGGCGATGTCGTGTCCGCAGTCGGCTCCCCGTCTTTCCGTCCGTCAGGTGTTGCCCCTATATACTGGCCAAAGGGGACATTCCCGGATACCGAGCTTGTAGAAGCCTGCCACACGCACCCTCTCGGGCCTTTACCGTGCCTGGTCACCTTGAATTTAGGCAGCTCTTCACAGAACAGCCCGAGGGCCCGGGCAGTCAGCATGTCCACATAGTCATCGTCATTCCCGTACTTCGGGGCCTCGAGCAGCATTTTCCGGATATCCTCCCCTGACGGTGATGTCGAGCTGTCGCCGAAATCAGTGTCAAGAGCGTGAAGCAGCTGGGCCGCCGTGATTTTCTTTTCCTCAAAGATCAAATGCTTCATCGCGGCAAGAGAGTCGCCTACATTGGCAAGCCCGACTAAAAGCGGGCCGCAGAAATCATACACTGCGCCGCCCTGCTTGATCGTTTTTCCTCTCCCGATACAGTCTTCAACAAAACATGACACAAAAGCATTCGGTATAAGCTGTTCCATTGAATTGTCAATTATGTTGTCAAGCGCTACCTGCTGTTTGACGAAATACCGTCCCTGTTCCTCCCAGCATTCCATTACTTCTTCGAAAGATGTGAATGAGGACAGGTCTTTATCCCGCGGCAGCAGGGAATACCCGGTTTTAGGGTCTTTACCGCCGTGAAGAGCGATCTCGAGGATCTTGAGCATGCTTATGAACGAGGCACCGTTGGGACGGTAACCTTGCTTACCTTCAACAATAGGTTCGACGCAGCCCACGACCGACCAGTTTACGGCGTCCTCATAATCTATACCCCTGTTCATCAAAGCCGGGATCATGGTTTCATCGCTGTAGATCGCGGGCTGGCCGCCGCCTTGCAGATTGACATCTATTGCAGCCTGTAAAAACGATTCCGATATTCCGTCATGGAACCGGACCGACAGCGAGGGTGTGATGAGCCTGACTGCTTTCTGAACACCCAGAAAAACATAGGAAAGTGCGTTGGCGGCGTCCTTACCGCCGTAGAGCTGGCCTCCCAGCGTAATATTCTGGTAAACCTGGTACCCGGCGAAAAATCTCGTGCTGTCCCAGTCCCTTATTTTATTTACCGCGAACAGTTTCAGCCAGAAATTCTGAAGAAACTCGGACGCTTCTTCGACAGTCAGACTGCCGATTGTGATCTCCTTTTGAAAATACGGGTAAAGTGTCTGATCGAGCCGCCCCAGGGATATTGAATGACCGTTGTTTTCGATTTGTATTATCGCGTGTATGAACCAGAGTGACTGGAGCGCCTGGTAAAAATTTTCGGCCGGCTCGTACGGGACCTTTGAAC
>SDBS01003422.1_pt1 | contig 15596 bp, 16 predicted proteins | sample 2277091 | NCBI WGS metagenome assembly SDBS01 (sample SAMN10404972, study PRJNA504765) | marine sediment metagenome | isolation source: marine sediment core GS10_PC15, 163 cmbsf | place: Arctic Ocean: Southern Knipovich Ridge | collected 2010 | reverse complement strand
GTTGTGTGGTTTTGATGGCGTTCTGCAGCGCCTGGGCCCGGAAGACGGCCGCCTGGATGATACTTATATTGTCCGGCGTAGCGCTGCCTTTTGCCAATAATTCCAATTCCTGGGCCATGCGCGTCACGGCCGCTGCTAAAAATGAACGAGTGGAGCCGCCCACGGTCAGGGCATATTCAGTCAGGGCTACCGGATCCGTCAATTTCTCACCAGTGGCCAAGTAGTTCTCTAAAGCTTTGATGTACTGGTGCTTGGTGGACGGCTGCAGCGTGGGGTCGTTCCGGATTGCCTGGATGGCAAAAGCCCCGGGATCCAGGTGTTGGAATGATGTGATTTCTGATGAATTCTGATCGTTATTTTGGCTCATTTTTGGTCCTAAAAACACTCTTTTTCACCCTCTCTAATACTTGCGTATATTCCGGTTTACGTAAGTATTATACATAAAAATAAAACAAATAAGGCTGCAAGAGCCTGGGTTTATATTGGCCCACAATGTAATCTATAATACATATAAGCAGATAATGCGCCATTGGGCGCACTTGCCTCCACTAATTGCGCATTATTGCGCATGATGTATAGGTTATGCTTTAAAATATAGTTTATGGACATTGAAGATAAGTATAAAAAATTATTGAATTCTGGATATAAGATTCAGCATGCAAACTATCTAGCGTGTATAGCACCTGAAGGTTTTGGTACATGCAATAAGGACATAATTAAAGCCCATTCAATACAAAATAGACAGATACTTGAAAAGATCCAGGATAACGATCATGTAGTGATGTTGCTCGCTTCAATTTCTGGACCAAAAAGAGTAAATATTGAGTTTAGGAAAATTGGCCGAAATAAAGCCACAATCTTTACTGGTTTGTGTCATTATCATGATAATTTGATTTTTGCTCCAATTGAAAATAATCCATTAGATATCGAGAATCCACAACATCTATTTTTACTGGCTTATAGGGCAATTACAAAACATACTCATTCTCTTATGAATTCTGCCCATCAAGCAAAGTTATTATTTGAAAAGAAAACCGAATTAGGATTGATAGAAAATAATGATGATCTGTCTGATGAAGAAGAGTATATGCTTACGAGAACATTTATGGCCTATAAACTTCATCTATATAAGCAAGAATACGATACTATCTACCTCAATCAGAAATATGAAGACTTATGTCACGAAATACTCAAGATTAGACAACAAAAACCTACAGTTGCTGTAAATGCCTTTTTCAGTTTCCAAAGAGAAAAAATGTCTGAGAAAAATCAGGGGGGTGTAGCCTTAAATGCATTCCCTAAAGGTGATATTGCAATTGTTATATTTTCATATCTATGCAAAGAAAAGTCTCTTGTTTTACCCCACATCAACGACATACTATCAACAAGTGGAGAAAAACAAGAGATTTTATTATCTAAACTTATTTTGCGATATTGTGAAAACTTTGTAATCAACCCAAATCATTTTGAATCCTTTTCAAAAAAGAAAAAGGAAATGATTAAAAAGTATTTCATAGATACTTTGTTTCATGATGATGTCGAAATAAGTGGTATAGATATCAATTTGTTTTGAACATTTCTTCTAAAGCATAACACCCGCTCCACCAGACAGCCGGTCAAAGTGGGTGTTTTGGGATAATGGATCGTCAAAACAAAGACCCGGCTGCAGGTGAGCCATTACGTTATGCTATTTTATTGGCAACATAACAATAATTAATATATGTATTCATACGAAAATGAAGGCATTACATGACTGATAGAAAGAATGTAAGCGGAATTAGTGACCATAAACTAAGAAAGGGCGAACTTATAACTCCGCTTAATGCCGCGTCAGGAGATACTCTAAAACTAAGTTCTTGGTCAAAAGAAAGAATGCCTGAATATCTCTGGCTAAGCCTGATTTTATTGCGATATGGCAGAAATATCGGGATAGAAAAAGCGGGAGCTATACTGTCTGAAATATCAAGAGAAATTAAAACACTAAAACAACCAAGATTGTCGAAGATATTTGGCTTATCGGATGATGATCAAAATACAATATATGAAATAATTTGTAAGCACGTTGAAAAAGATGTAATTGCCCCTCTAACACTTATATATCCTGGCAGGCTCTATCCACTTTTCAATAATTATTTTTTCGTTTCACACTTGTTGGTGGAAGATCGAATAAATATAATCTCGGAAGCAATTAGGTTGTTCTCACCACATCAATCAGATGAAGCCACAGATTTACGATTTTTAGCACTTAGCCTAATGCTCTTCAGTGGGAATATAAAATTTGTGGAAGGAGTGGAGCCAGTCGTAACAGCACTTCAAGAATATCCTTATACCGACCATGAGGACGAAAAAATGAGAATGTATCGTCCTACTGTTAGGAGCATGGAAGGCGGCATGAATTTTGGAGAGGAAAACAGTGATTTTTCATCTAAATTTTGGAGAGATTTTGGAATGATTACACCATGCAACCCCATAAAAATTGCGTTTCCAGAAAACACAACAGAATATAAAGAATTCATAACGGATTGCCGTAAAGCTCTGGAGTATGTGTTTTACTCTAACAAGGAAAAATCTCTCACCGAAGATAAGTTCGATGTAATTATCGGATCAATTAATTATGCACTCAAAATATTCACCGAGATCAACGATATGGCCCTTGGAAATAGGATACTCGGTCGACATGGAACAAGAACTATCATTGAAATCTACATTATGCTCAAGTATTTGTTGAAAAGAGAAGTCGAACAACCCAATATATGGGAAGAGTACAAATTATATGGTGTTAGCAAATACAAACTAGTTCTCCTGAAAGCTAGAGAAAGCGATTCATATGATAAAACATCCCATTTTTCATTACCAGTTGTGGAGACACTCGTAAATGAAATTAGATGGGAAGAATTTATTGATGTTGATTTTAAATACTTTGACAGACAAGGAATTAGGGACAAAAGCATAGATGTCGGTGAAAAGGAGCTTTATGACCTTTTCTATGATTACGATTCAAGCTTTACTCATGGCTTGTGGGGAGCTGTTAGAGAATGTTCTATGCTTCATTGCAATAGTGCAGACCATCAATTTCATACAGTACCAGACATTTTTGATAATCAAAATCTGTCAGATGTGAAGTCAGACAGTCACAAAATCATAATTCTATTGTGCAAACTCTTAAATGAACTATATGAAATCCCAATTTGGTTTGAAGAAAAATATCTTATTAAAATATGAAAATTCCTACACTAGTAAATATTAACCGTTCACAAGAAGAATACCTTGCCATCCTTCTCCAATATAAGGAGTATGTTCAGGCCAATGACCTATCAGTGACCAAAATATGTGCTTTGTTAGATGAAGTGAAGTGTTTTTGGCTGAAGCAAATTAGACCCATTGAATTCGAACTTGAAGAATTAACAGAGAGCCGAACTTGTTTTGTTCTATCTGGGGCAATCTTTCTGAATGTTTCTGAGTTTGAACATTTTTATTTCAAGTCACTTGGCGACTGTCATATTATCTCTGACCCCTTTTCAAAATTTGACATGATTTTCAGACATCATGAAGAAGAAATCAATGTTGTTGATATGGTTGATTACTTCAAGAGAGCATTTTTTGACACATTGGAAATTCTCACAACTTATAAGGAATATTTTTACGTTTTGCCCATTCAAGAAATTGCTGTAGAAGACCAACAACAACATCGTGATTTACTGGATATATTTTTCTGGAGATTCATTTCGAGCGCATTTCACAATGAATTTAATAGTTTCGAAGATTTTTATAAACAATATCATAGCCTTGAAGAAGTGGAAGCTGATTTAAGCAAAAACATTAGTGATTACATTGTTTTCAACGATTTAAATGAACGTATGCTCCCGTTAAGAGAGAGGTTGGAAATTTTCACAGGTCAATCCAATACTATTGCCTTAAATGTATCTTTTGCCTCAGAGATTCAAATGTTTTTGATCTCAATTTTCTCGTACATCGCTCAAATCGCTGATATATTATATGTCTGTTCAGTCCTGAGATTAAATCCGTATATAAGATTTGATGTAACATTCTCATATTTCACTATTGTTATGAACGTTTTTACCGATGATGAACCTTTAAGAAATATGATAGAAAAAACTCTTTTATGCTATATCTTTTATCGCTCAATTGATGAAAGTAATTTCATTGACATTTCATTTCCAAGTTATTGCAATAAATTAAAAGAAAAATCTCTGCTAAATTCAGTCCTTGAAAAAATCCACGACAAAGAAATTGATATGTTTAATGATGATTCATCGCAATTAGTCAAAATCATAAAGGATGCGTTTGAAGCCATATTTTAATACCGTTTTGATTGGACTTCAGTATGAATAAAGCAATAGTTTTATAACTCTAGACATTATTAAAGCTTGGGATAGTTTATATATGAATACCGCAAAAAAATAAAATGTAATCTTTGAATAATAGATCGCATAACCCCCGCTCCACCCGACAGCCGGTTAAGGTGGGCTTTTTAGAATAAAGGATCGTCAAAACAAAGACCCGGCTGCAGGTGAGCTAATCCGTTGGGCCGCAATCGACTCAGGAAATCTCCTTTACCCAGATTTACAAATACGCCATCTTATTTAATCTCATGACACTTATACTCACACAAGCATTTTACCGATCTATCATCCAAGTAAGCGATCGAGCCATTACAGTGGAATCAAAGCCTCATGACCTCCTATCAAATAAAGCTCTTTTATGTCTTCTTCCTGATGCCTTGATTGCTATTTCATACACTGGTCCAGCATATATCCAAACCCTGCCAACCGATCAATGGGTTGCCCAGGCTATCTCTGGGGTTTCGTATGCTACTCCGAGCAAACCCTCTGCTTTGGCTATAGGAGACGTCGGAACCAAGATGCGGATTGGGCAGATGCTTCGGAGCTTGAAAGATAAGTTCAACTCAACAATCTCCAACTTAGGCAATCGTGATCGGATAGCATGGAGGACGCACTTATTTGTAATTGTGATTGATGGTTGGCAATGGAACTCAAAAGGCCACTATCGCCCGGTTCTGTATAGGTTGGTGAAGCAACCGGGTTCGACTAAGGCCGATATTGAGATGAGGTCGAGAAACTGGTATGTAGATAGAAGTTTGAAAGTAATTATGTCTCCTCGTGGTCATCTTCATAATTCGGAGCTTAACCAGTTGATATCTGATATTAATGGAGTTCCGCCTCCGGTTGCCCTCAGCAAGATGGCCGATGCCATTAAACTTGTATCCAGCAGGTCTCCTCTAGTAGGTCCTCACTCTGTTGCGATTTGGCTCCCTCCGCCTACGAGGAGGTATGCGGAGGTGCATTACATCCCAGGCACTCGCGACCCCGACCAATTCCCAGTTGCATACAGCCCCTGGGTTATTGGCCCTGGATATGTTCATGCTCCCTCCGAAATTATCGGTGATTATTCAGACCAAATTGGTAACTGGCAGGTTAAGTTCATGCACCCATTCAGATCAACTGGGGGTGGTTCTGTTGATGGTCAGAGGAGAAAGGGTCCACCTTGATACTTGTAGGATGATGAGCGATAATGGATTGCGGTCTAACCCCCGCTCCACCCGACAGCCGGTTAAGGTGGACGTTTTGGAATAATGGACCGGAATAACAAAGCCCGGCTGTAGGTGAGCTCATCCGTTAGGTGTATTTTCAATCTAGACCACAAGATTAGATTTTGGAGAAAACAATGCCAACAAGAATTGGATATGGCTTAATGACAATTATTGGATTTGTGTTTATATTTGGCACTGCTGGGATTGTCTCTTCAATTGAAAACGCATCTGGAATATCTCCAGTATTTGGTTTGATTGTCCTCGCTCCAATTTCAGGTTATATCTTTTACCACATTAGAAAATGGATCGCTCATAAAGCGCATATTCAGGACAACACATCACCAATAGGCATGACACTCACCTTCACTGGATTAATTCTTGTTCTATATTTTCTTGCGATAAATGATTGATATCAAATTAGCAATGTTTTAACGAGCTATTAAGCAATGATGAGAACTATACAATCGAAAACGATCAACTAGTTCTCAACCTGAAGAATGATGCCGGTAAGATGATGTTCAATAAGTAGTATATTGATTTGTCAATGAGCTAAGCGAATTATCCCCCCGCTCCACCAGGCGGACTGGAACAAACTAATTCTATAAGAATTTGAGTGGTTATTTTTGTATTTGAATTTGTTTTGATCAAAATACCCTATTGCCTATACGCAATAGGGTATTTAAGTTTGTTTTCCCAGGCAATTCCAGTGTATATTTCCCTCAGAAAATCACTCTCCGACCGCCTGGGCGGCTCACTTGCCGTTAAGTAGGTAGCCCTTCCCCCGCACAGTGAGTAAATAGCGAGGATTGGAAGGATCTTCCTCAATTGCCCTTCTCAGATAGGCTATATGCGTGTACAGGGTATTCAAATCCTCAATGTAAGACGTTTTCCAGATCCTGGTAAAGAGTTCTTCCTTGGAAACCAAGGCGCCCTTCTTTTTGATCAGGTATTTCAAGACCTGCGCTCCCTTGGTGCTCAGGTGAGTAACTCCCTTTGGTGTGAACACACGCTGCTTCTCTTCGTCCAGGCAGATGTCTCCGTACTGGACGCAGCTCTTCCTGTCCAGCGGAGAAAACAACTCTATGCAGTTGACTAACCTTCTGATAGAGAGCCCTGGGCGGACCAGAATATCAGCCTTAGCCGGCTTCTCTTGGTCAGAGTAGACTAATATAGGAAGGTTAGGAGCTGCTTTCTTTAGAGCGGCACAGGTCCTATCTCCATTTGTTCGCATGGAAATAACATTAAGAACAACCGAGTGAGTGATCTTGTGCCGCTTTAGCGCTTCCAGGCCAGCACCAGCTGTTTCTGCCGTGCAAATGGAATACCCTTCTTCTATCAGAGGGCTTGTCAGCGAGTCTCTTGTATTTCTTTCAATAACAAGCAGGTTTTTTTTCATGTCGGGTGACAAAATTATACTAGTGAAATAATAGGATAGGAGTTATTGTTCCCTTGCATAATGGATGAGATTATCAGCAGCCGGGCTTTTAATTCCGGTCTTCCGTCCACGCTCCACCCGACAGCCTGCCTCGTGAGGCGATTTGACCTTTCGTTTCCCTTTTCCGGTTCTTCATCTATAATCATTAATAGCCGCCCGGCTATGGGTGAGCTCGTCCGTTAGATAAGAGCTTGTCTATCAAATTCACTTGAGTTTTTATAATTTTGGTAAAAAGCAGACGCGAAAACAATCTCCTTATGAAGGATAAACGTATATCAAATAGAGCAAAAGTAATTCTGTTCCGCGGTAGGGCTGCCGTTGGTAAAACCCTGCTTAGCAATCGAGTGGCACAAGAACTGGGCCTTGCGGTAATTCGGAAGGATGACATTTACAATGCTCTGTCTATTCATATTCAGGACCATTCAGTCCGGAACGATGCCTGCGAACTCTCCATACATTCAATGGTTACTTCACAGCTTAATAATGGAGTTGACATTATTGTTGACACTTCATGGAACCATCCGGAGCAAGTTGAAAGATTTGGCACTACTATCGATTCAGCAGGGGGCGTGTTGCTTTCTTTCCTGTGCCGTTGTGTAGATTTAGCTGTATGGAAAGAAAGGTTCTCTCGCAGAAGTGCTGACCCTCAACCTAATAACATTATTACGGATTTTGGGCAGCTGCTGGATCACTACAATGGCGTACCAATAGAACCGTTGCTCAATGAAATATTTCTGGACACATCACCTGAGATAGAGGTACTGGTGAGGACAGTGCTAGACAAAATCCGAACCAGGAGCACAGAGCCGTGAAAATTTAATGATTGCATAACCCACGCTCCACCCGACCCTGGTTGCGCGGCAGCGCAAGTATAATCAAGTTATCATAGGCTGGTGAGCTAATCCGTTATGCCTTCAATTTTCCCAAAGGATGTTTACTGCTCTTGTGGGAGGCTCCCATTGAATTGTTCATGCCCAACACGCATGAACAACATTGGATTCAAATCTATTATTGAAAGGTGATTACCAAATGTTAGCTGAGATACTTTCTCCTGATATCTCCCAAACAGACGAATCTGTCTCATCGGAAAGCATGGATCTTTTACGTCCATATATTACTGGTGACGACAGATCACTAATATTCTTTGTGGGCGCAGGCGCATCATCTGCTGGAGGCACTCAGATGCCTACGACTCAAGCCTTTCTCCAACAGATCTTATTGGATGCATTCAAACAATCAGAAAAATACGATAACAATTATAAAGATGTAATAAATATCATTCGAGAAAATATTAATCTTCTTGGTTTTGAAATTACCCTTAATGATCTCTGGCAGATATGTGGGAAAACAATTACATTGTTGTATTCGGCCTTTGCAAAAATTGATGAGAGATGCGCGACTAATTGTGTCCATGCTTTTTTAGCTCATTGGCTTTCAACGGGCGGTATTGTTCTTACAACAAATTATGATCTTCTCATTGAAAGAGAATGGCACGATATCAACGATAATATTGACGTTCGATATCAAGACAAAGGTTCAAACTCATTTTCTAGTTGGAGTAAAGATTTAGAACGAGGGAGTTGTTTATTCAAACTTCACGGCTCATTAGATAACCCTGATAGCTGTTTAGGTGCACTCGAGCATGTAAGGACACAATTGACTGGACCGAGAGCGGAATTACTTGCAGATCTCACAAAACACAGGCCGCTTTGTTTTGTAGGTTGGAGTGGTAGCGATCCTGATATACCACCGTTGTTATCTTCACTATATAAGGAGAGGGTTTCTTCATTACCTGTATTCTGGATTCATTACGAAGGTAAAAATCCAGGAGCTAATTCAATCCAATCTGAGATTGGCAAGTTATCACCTACTGTAAGGATAATTGCTAGTGAGCATCCAATACTAACTGATGCTAACCGTGCATTTCGTATTATGTTGAATTGGCAGGGAATAGAATTTACTACTAGAAATTCTATGACAGCCATCAATCTGGATTTCTCTAGGGAAATCAGACAATGTTCACCATCAGGCGCTACAAGGTTTGTTGGGATTGCACTTCGCCGAGCCGGACAGCTTAACGAATCTGAACATGTCCTCGAAACAGCCATAAAATTATCTGGGACTGAAAAAGAGCGTTCTGCTGCTTTGCAAGAAATAGCACTCGTTTATCAGCAAAGGCAAGGTTCAAACACCGACCGATCCAGGAAAATATTAAAAAGGGCTCGTAATACCTTGATTGAGGATCCTGATCTATGGTTGCAACTCAATTTGGATTTCGGTCTTCTTTCAATGACAATCACCACTTTACAATCTCGTCCTTGGTTACTTTTGAGGATCCCCTTTCTCTTTCGCAAGTATAAACGCAGCATCGAGATTTTGAGCACAGAAACAACAGACAAGGAATCGGTTGCACTTCATTCCGCACTAATGAATCTGTACCTCGGGAGAACCCGCTTGAAACTATTCGGGTGGTTAGGGGGGGGTTTTCATAACCTTGCAGTTTGGATAATCCAACCTTTTAACGTTGCCCATGAGATTATTAACGATGCAAAAGATATTCACCTGCATTCACGTATTGATGTATTATCTTACCGTGCTTCGGCTTTAGCTCGCTTTAAACTATGCAAGGACGCATTGGAAGATGTGGATGAAACAGATAGATTGGTACTGATACTAAAAGACAATGCCCGCTCTAAGCATTGGAATAAACAGCGTCAAGAAATCGAACAGCGTTGCATAAGTACAGACAAATAGAGAAGTGGGATACATGTTTATTAAGAAGTCAGATGAGTCATAACCCTCGCTCCACCCGACAGCCGGTTAAGGTGGGCGTTTTGGGAAAAAGGATCGTAAAAACAAGACCCGGCTGCGGGTGAGCTAATCCGTTAGTTGCACATTTTTCATTGAAAACCATGATTCAAAATTACGGTTGGATAAGCTGTCGTGAGACATTTTATGACTCTCTTGAAAAGGGAGATGTTGTCCTTGACACGACTAATATTTGGGAAAATTCTGGAGGTTTACCAAAATCAGGGAAAGTCATTGGAAAAATCCCTCATAGCTCAAGAGTAAATATAATTGATGAAGAACTTATTGATAAGGATAGTTTCTATAAAATATCAGATGATGATATTTCTGGTTGGATACATGAATCATTTATCGTTTGGAATTGGTCAAATTTTACATTTATTGGAAAACTAACACCGGCTAATGTATGTGATAAGCTAGATTTCTATAAAGAAGAATTTGGAATATCAATCACAATTAAAGAAAACAATTTTGCTATCGTCACCAAAGGTGATCCATCACGTTTTGATGACATTGAAAAATCTGTTATTCGTTATATTAATAGGATAGTAAATGCGCTTGCTCCATTTAAGCAATTAGCTTTACAAATTGATATTTCAAATTGGATAGAAGTTCCATTAGGTGGCGAAGATAAAAGAAGTGAACTAGTAGGTTTTAATTTCCATGCTGAAAAAGAATCGGCCCATATCTCTTCCTCTGACATTCAGACTGCCCTCTCTGTACTACCACTAATGAAATATTGCCCTTATTTTGATCTTGCCCTGAGTGATTTCTATCAAGCTATTCGCTATCCTCAACATGCGTTGATCTTCTTAGCCAGGTCTATAGAATCAACTGAGAAAAACTTTGGCCATATGGCAAAACAAAATCCGAGTAAAGGTAAATCAGAAATTATGCGTGATGTACTCGATGTAAAGAAAAATGATGTTGATTATGTAACTAAGAGATCGAATCGGAGTCATAGGCGACATGCAAGTTCAGATGCAAGGAATGAAGACCTTTCTAGTGAAGAGCTTGGAAAGTGCTATTTCATTACGGCAAACATCCTTGTCAAATTCGCTAATTATTTAGAGATAATTTTTGGGGATGGGATTTAGGCAACTAACCCCCGCCCCACCCGACAGCCGGTTAAGGTGGGCGCCCTGGGTTGTAGGATCGCAAAAACAAAGCCCAGCTGCGGGTGAGCTCATCCGATGGTGCGGACGCTGGGATGCGCGCCTCACCATCGGCGCAAAACAAGGCTAAAAATGAAAAAAGATGTAAAGAATTTGGAGGAATCATTATCTCGCATTATAGAAATTAGAAACCATACCGATAAGGATATATCCGTATTGCTTAGTCAGTTCGGATGGGATCAAAGAAGAGATATACGAATTGTTTCATTAGGGAAAATCCTGCGTTTTCTTATCGCTCTTCAATTAGCTCTTCATTCCTTGATTGAAATGGCGGACACAGATTATAAACATTGGCCCGATCTAAAACTTCCAAGGCCACATGAAGAGGATATCTCGGGTTATTTACTCGCATATAAATCATTTATAGAAATCTCTTTTGTTTCATCACTTTTTTCCAATATTGAGTCCACTATTCGTGGGTATTATCAGCATATCGATCCTGACGAATATGAAACAATAAAGAAAAATACATATTCTGTTATTAATAGATTCCTATTAATAAAGCTAAGCAGAGAGTTTTCCATTGGGCTAGAGTGGGTAGACTTTATGCGAAATATTCGTAATATTATTCATAATAATGGTGTCTTCAATCCAATTGATGGAAAATCAAGAATATTAACATATAAAGAAAATGAATATAAATTTATTCCTGGAAAAACATTAGATTTTGTCACTTGGCCATTATTGCTTGATCTTGTGAATGATTTTAGAGAGTTAATGTTTCAAATCGGTATTGATGAAAACATTATGACCATACCAGAAACAATACCTGAGCAATTTAGGAAATCAGAACTAAAAGGATAGTCTTTAATTGTATTATGAATCTCTGCGCCCTAACCCACGCTCCACCCGACAGCCGGTTAAGGTGGATGGTCTGAGATTTAGGATCTAATAAACCAAGACCCGGCTGCGGGTGAGCTCATCCGTTAGCTTGCATATCTGTAGGGAGGAAAAATCATGGCTATCTTTCAATACATTCCGGGTTTTCTAATTAACCTAATTGCTGGAATTGTAGGAATAGTGATCGTTCTCTGGATTGAAAGACAAAGAAGGCCGAAGTTATCAATATCAGTTGACTCTCCAGGAACTATAGATGAAAGAGATCCTTTGAAAAGACGTGTAACAACCTTCTTACATGCAAATGTAACAAATAATAAAATACCAAGATGGATTTCATGGGCTTACGATGGCGATCCAGCTCTTTCCTGTGAGGCGTGGGTATCTTTTTTTCATCTTGATGGTCAACCTGTCTTCTCAAAAGATATGGTTGCTAGGTGGGCAGAGTCTCCAGAACCTCAACTTATTACATTTGATATTGAAGGAGGAAAAGCTGCAAAAATAGTTGGTTATCAAAATACTATCGACATTCCAGCTTGTGATTCTACACAAGTTGATTTAGTTTCAAGAATTAAAGGTGATGAAAACTGCTACGGTTGGAGTAACGAAAGCTATTTGTATAATTGGAAACACCCAAAGTGGATATTGGGGCCACAACGTTATTTAGCAGTTGTTAGGGTAAAGACAGGCGGAAGGCAATTCAAAGAAGCATTTTTAATTATCAATGACGTTCCTTTTAGCGATTTTCGGCTTGAGCTTGCGCCAGCAGAATATCGAGATAAGGTCATATGACATACAAATATTAACTTAATGTGCAAGGTAACCCCCGCTCCACCCGACAGCCGGTTAAGGTGGGCGTTTTGGGATAATGGATCGTCAAAACAAAAACCCGGCTGCATGTGAGCTATTCCGTTAGCACCTGACATTTTGTCAGTGGCGAACCCGTTTCCGTGATCATTATCACAACCTTAAGGGGGTGATATCTGGACTTAAAACAAAAAAGAGCAGCTATTTTGTCCTGGTTGTCTGCATTTCTGATTTAACTGCACTCAAATTGCACCGAGCTAATAGGAGCCCCTAATACACTAGGGGCTCCTATTCTGTCTCTTATTCTGGATCTACTGGGCCGGCACCACCTCCTTTGTTTCTTCTTCGCCTTCTTCCGCTACTTCCTCTTCCCTTGCTTCTTCTTCGATCCTATCCACCAGAATTTCTGCTGCCAACTCCTGAAGCGCTTTAACATTTTCTTCGGGCACATGGCTGGCCTGCCAGTATTTTTCAAGCAGCTCTGCTGGAGTCAGATCCCCTACAGTTTGATCGTGAGGAAGGCGGATGCGTTCGTCCATCTGCGGACGTTTCACAAAATGAAACTCAAAAGCACTTGAAGCGTGGTCCTGGATAGCTCCATCGTCTATCAAGGGAGCCCAGGCCCGAGGATATTCCATTACCAGGCGGACAACTGCGTCTTCCATGACGTCTGGAGCCGGCAAAGCGCTGATAACCTGAGCAGTGATATCTTTCTGGGACGACAGATCCAAAAAGCGATCATGAAAAAGTCTAATTTCCTCCAGTTTGCGCCAGTCCGTTTCCGTTTTTCCTTTTTGTACATCAGCCACTACAAAGAACTTGTCATCCTTCACTTCTCCAAAATCTACTCGTTCTATGGATCCAGAATAGATCACCGGGGGGTGATTTCCCTCGTTCAGGTTTTGTGCCTTATGGATGTGGCCCAGGGCAACATAATCCAGACGGGGGTCAGTGACCATGGATTTTGGGAGAACAAAGTCTTTTCCCAGCAGCACTGATCGTTCTCCCCCATAAACAGCTCCCTCTACGGAAGCATGAGCAGTCAGGATTGCGGGAAGATTGGGATCAGCCTGGTCAAGCCATTTTTCTAAGACGTTAGATAAGCGTTTTTCCATTTCTTCATAGAGCTGGCCCAGATCCCTGATTTGAAGATCCAGATAAGACATCAAGCCCGAGCGGGACACCCAGGGCACAGCCAGGAGCTGCAGATCAAGCTGTTTTCCGGATGGACAAAGCTGGTTCAGGTCTTCTGGGCCAAGGAACAAGGGTTTATCCACAACCAGGACATGAGGAACGCTAAGGGTGCTGAATTCCTCCATAGCATGAGCCCTGGCCACTGAAGGGGAAACATCATGGTTTCCAACCAGTAGGATAGTGGGGATCTGGGCCCGCGAAAGGCGCATGATCCTTTTCCCCCACTCTCTCTGGAAGGTCGGTGCCGGATCCCTGTTTTTATAGGCATCGCCGGCAAATATAACACAGTCCACCGGCTCTGAGATCGCAGTATCCACGATCTGGTCAAGTGATTTCAGGAAGTCCATTACCCTGAGGGGCAGCCCGGTTTCTGGATCCTGCCGGCCGTAGTTGGCCATATCAATGTGTGAGTCTGCAAAGTGCAGTATTTTTGGCATAATTATTCTCCTGTAAAGGTTATATGGTTGTTTTCTCGTTTTCCCCCGGGGAACCAGGACTCGAGGTCCATATGGGCAAATTCCTGGGTGAGCTCCACAACAGGCGAATCTCCCAACGGAACCGCTGCTTTGGCTAATTTCAAGATCTGCCCGGAACGCATATGGGCATTCATGTAGTGCGTACTGATCACAATCCTGTTCCTCTTTTGCGTTACTGCGACCCGCACGCTGCCGCAACTTCCAGCTTGAGAGAAAATCTGACCGCTAAAACATTTCAGTGACAGCTCTTTCGAAAGTCCAGTCGATTCAGCATATTTTCCAACCACCCCTTCCCTTAGAGGGCTGGAGAAATTAAGGGCTATATTCATTTCTTCTCCTATATAAAGGAAAGCCCCCTCCCCTGAGAGGAGGAAGGGGCTTTTGGACTAGGTTATTACGGGGCACCGGTTAGAACGGGATATCGTCCTCATCCTGCTCTGCACCGCCATTCCGGCTGCTTCCCAGCATGATCATCTCTTGGACCACAACCTTGGTGAAATATTTAGTTTCGCCCTCTTTCTCATAGGATTCGGTCTTCAGGCGGCCCTCGATGTAAATCCTGTCCCCCTTTTTCAGGTGATCCTCAACAACTTTAGCCAGTCCGGTCCAGGCCTCAATATTGAACCACTGCGTATCATCAATGCTCTCCCCTTCTTTGTTCTTGAAGGTACGGTTGACCGCCATCGAAAACGTGGCAACCTGCTTACCTTCCGGGGTAAAACGGATCTCGGGGTCTTTTCCGAGATTTCCTATCAGCTGTACTTTGTTCAGTCTTTTCATGGTTTTCCTCCATATCTAAGAGTTAATAAAAAAGAGCCCCCGGGGTATACAGGGGCTCAGGTGTAGATTGTTTTGTTTGGACCTTTCAGATTTTCTTGATGCGCAGCTGCTCGACGATCTGGGGCGCTTCTTTTTTATTGTTTTGCAGTATTACAAACAGCTCGTCTGCTTCAGCGTCCGGGATCCCACAGAAACGAGATAGTATACGGGCGTTCAAGCGCGCGTGAAAGTAGTTTATGGGGATATCCATGAAGTCTTCTGGCCACAACTGGCGTCCAAGCCGAAGCTCTACGCAGTTGATACATAACATCCCGACGAGGTCCGGAACGGCTTCCTTCCAAACCTCACCCGTCAGTATGTAGTATTCTTCTGTGTGCGATGTATTTACGCCGCAATCCAGACACACGAAATTTTCCCAGATGTCTTCATCGTCATCGTAGAAATCATCTTCGTACATGTTGAGTTTTCCTCCTTTGTTTCCTGAGTTCTATTGAAGAGAAACCACGGAGCCC
>SDBS01003420.1_pt1 | contig 15598 bp, 26 predicted proteins | sample 2277091 | NCBI WGS metagenome assembly SDBS01 (sample SAMN10404972, study PRJNA504765) | marine sediment metagenome | isolation source: marine sediment core GS10_PC15, 163 cmbsf | place: Arctic Ocean: Southern Knipovich Ridge | collected 2010 | reverse complement strand
GGTGTGGGGCAGCGCCCCGCCGGGGGGTGTGGGGGAGGCCCCCCCCGCTCTCTGCGGGTTGATTGCTGGGACAACCTCGCCTTTTGAATGTAGTGCCCTTGCGGTGTGGATCTTGGATAGGTTGATTGGAGTAGCCGGGTGTTGTGGGTGCCCGGGCTTTTTCGGGCGCCCACATGACCCGGCGTCCAAGTTCGAATTCGTTAGGCCTAACAATCTCGACCTTGGGCAAGCGGCGCTCTGAGGCCCTTTGCAGTGCGGCGCGCGGTAGATAGGACGGAAGGGTTGGATTGGCAAGACCTGTTCAATAAGTGTTGGCGCGGGGTGGTAGAATTTCAAAGAGGCCTCGACCTGGGGAAAAACGCACGGGGATCAGATAGGTTGTTTGAAATAGAGAGTTGGGAGTCGTGTGGCGAAAGTCATCAGGAAGCCCTGGCCCTTGCCCTGTCTTGTCCTGTCCTGAATGTCCTGAAACCGGAAACCGAAGGGTTTCCGAAAAATTTTGGGATAACTTGGGATATCCTTGCCTGACTTGGGATATAACGAAAAAAGCCCTGGCGGGGGATGCCAGGGCTTGATCACCTGAGGGGGTTTACTTGCGGGGCTCTGATTTGCACCTGCGCAAGCTCTTACCGCATCGGTAGCATTTGTGGTTGGATGATTGGCCAGTCGCGCGCCATGACGGGACACCTGCGGGGCATGCCTTGTTGGTGCAGATGTAGTGCATGGGGTTGGTCTGATACTTTGCCATTGTCTTACCTCCTGAGATTCATTGTACCACAACTGATGTCGAAATTACGCAACATCCGGGCGCCCGATCGCGGGCGCCCAGATGTTGTTTCCTATTCTGTTTCGTCGATGGCGGCTGCCAGCTGCTTACCGGTGCGCAGTAGCGCCGTCTTGCCAAAAGTCCATTGCCAGCCGGGCGTTAGGTCGTGCTTGATCTGGCCAGTGATTACGAGGGGGTGCTGTAGGATCTCTTTTAGCCGGTCGATTACCGCGTGGCGGTGGTCAAGGCCTTTGCCAGTGGAGCGGGTGATTTCTGCGGCTAGGCACTCGCGGGCCAGTACGAAACCGTGGTCAGCTGCCACAGCGGAGATGATATCATCGACCACGGTCGCGCTGAGTCCGTCCGCCTGCGCGGTGGCTGCCATTTCGTAAAAAGTCACCTGATCTCCGTTTCCGGGACCCGGGCTGCCGGTTGCCTGGTTGCGTGTGCGCTGCTTGGCCAGGATCGCGGCGGCGGCTGGATACTCGGCCGCGGATGGATCAGCGGTACCGGCGAGAACTTCCACGATTTGATCGGCTACGGGGCTGCCTGGGGGCTCTGGATCAGGCGCCAGGACCTGGGCGGGGTTGATGATGGCCTCGGCTACGGGCATCAGCAAGCCGGTGATGGTAGCTAGTTGGTCGACCATCTCCCGCAAGACGTCAAGCATCGCGCTAGTATCGGTGGACGTGGTGGATGCGGGGGCGTCGATAGGCTCTAAGTGAAGGATGTCCCGATACGGGTTTCCTTCGCTGGTCGTTTTGTCGGAGATGGAATAATGTGCCCAAAATCGACAGGCCTCGCGGGTGCCTGTGAGGTTTCCGGGGTCAATGCCGACGGTCATCAAGTCGGACAATTCAAACAGTACCAACTCGGGATACATCTGCCGGCCGTTGGCGAAAAGATGGGCGACGGGCTTACCGGCTTTGGTTGCGGCGGCGCAAACCTCTTTGATCAGCATTCGTTCAGACATAACATTTTTCCTTTCGGGCGGGCCATAGTACGGCATTCCTCCGCCGTGGTATTTCTTGCTCTGCCGGAAGAGTTCAGAGTTCAGGCTGGACATGGGCGGCTTCCCTGTTTGCGTTCGGGCCGTAGATCACTGTTGCGACGATGCGAAAATGGACGTTCGGCTGCCGTGCGTTTTGCTCTGCTTCGTGGTAGTGTGTCCAGCAAAAAGCCATGATGCCCTTACCATCTCCCTTGGTGACGCCTATGGTTTCGTATTTTAACAGGATCTGGGCGCGTTTGCGACAGCGTTGCAGGTTGTGCGGTACAGGTGCTATGTGTTCACATCTGCGGGTTGGCATGGTTCTCTCCTGCCGGCATTGGGTCCGGCTGCCGGCTGCCGGGTTCGGGTTACGGGTAAACTGACCATCCGTTAGTGCCGACTAGGATGACGGCGCCGGTGTCGAGTCCCATGATATTGGCGTGCATAGCAAGGCGGCTTTGGCTGGCATCTGTTAGATGGTAGTGGTTGCGGTGTTCGACGGTGCCGTCTGTCTGGTATCGGCCGATAGTGCACCATGCGCCAATCCGGGTGCAATCACGGGGCGGGCGGGCGTAGTATGAAATTGATGCTGGTTTCATGATCTGCTCCTTATGCTGGCTGTTTCGATCTTGCAAGTGCGGCCAGTTGCTGGCGGCGGCGTGCGCGGTGCTTTGCGCTGGCGGCGACGTCAATCAGGCCTTCGGCGCTGGCTCTTTCCGTGGATAGAGTGAGTGCCTCCCGGCCGTTTCCGTTGGCGCTGGCCAGGTCTTCGGGATGCGGTTGGAATTCGGCGCGGCCGTGGCAGCGCGGAAAACTGGAGCAACTAAAAAACGGCAATCCGCTTCCATTTTGCTGCTGGCGCTTGACGCGCATCGGGCCGGCGCAGTCGGGGCACGAGGGCGGCCACGGTTCGGTCTTTTCATCGTGCGCAAGTCTTAAGTGGATCCATACAGCACAGATATGCTTACAGACGATTGCCTCTTGGCCGTTGGGAAGCTCTAGGGTCGGGGCGCCTGAGGCCAGATGTGAGAAACCGTGAGCCCAGTCGTTGCATGTGCAGTGCCAACCGAACACTGTGTCATTGGAGTCGATGGTATAAATCATATCGCGTGTGAGACGGTGTTGACTGTTGGCGTACCATCGCCTGCCGAAATTGCCTGTAATGCCGGCCATGACAATCTGAGCGCCGCGGATGGCGCGTCCGTTGAGAGCGGGAAAATCTTCCTCTGCCTGGATTGCGATTCGTAGGGCTGCGGGGTGTTCAAGCTGCAGCTGCCGGATGTACGCCTGGGCTCTTCCGTCGGGCCCGGCGGGGAAGCTGTCGAGCATCTCAAGGATTTCTCCGCGTAACTCCCATTGTGCTTTCTTGCGGTTGTACACTATACTGGTCTTGGTCATGGTTCGGGCTCCTATTCTGAATTGTGGCTGGGCCGGCCGACGGTGAAGCGTCGGCCGGCTGTGGGTTAGTGGTAACGGAAGGCCCCCCATCCGTCAGAAAACGGTGTGAACCTGAATCCTGCGTTCTGGAGTGCGTGGATCAGGCGGTCACGGCTTTTGATGCTGCTCCGGGTGTAATTGCGGGAGGCGTTGTTTTCGCGTGCGATTGCGACGTAGCGGGATGTTTCGCTGTAAAGTTGAACTGAGCTAACTTGTTTCTTCATCTCGTTCTCTCCTGTTTCGTCTGCGCTGTCGTCGGGTGGTGAGTTTGGCCATGATCTTGTTTTCCGTTTGCCTGCGGGCTTTACCCGCCGTTCGGGCTGTTATCATCGGTCATCTCCTTTGGCAGTGCACTCCCGCGGCCGTGGTGGTCGACTTTGCACCACGGCCGCGGGTTGGTCACGATCTGCACAGTCAAGGTCAAGTATACAGGGGGGGGAAAATGCTGAAAAGTGTCAAACGTCACGCTGTGGGGGTGACAGTTGTCACCCTTGACTGTGCGGGTAGAGATCACACAGAAAAGCCGGGAAAAGGGACAGCGGCGGGGGACCAGTGGAAAGCGTTAGCGAAGGGCCCAGAGGTAACCGGCATCCATCGCCCTGCAGGCCAGTCGGGGAGCTCGGCCGCTGACGGCGTGCACCAGAAAACAAAGAGTGGGAGGCCATGACCTGCGGCAAGAGCAGCAGCCGACCATGAGCCGGAAGGCGTGGAACCTGAGCGCCATGAGCGCGCGGGCGCGATGCCCGAGGGGCACGGGGAGATCACCCATGACGTCATTTGAGCGGTGGGACCTGAGGCGGCGACGGTGCGCACAAGCGCGGATGAGCGCGCGGCGTAGGCGCCGCGGCCCTTGCCCCACACACCCGAGCGGACAGAAAACACAGTGAGATCGTCGGGCGGGGTGGCGGCGCGCGCAAGCGCGTCAAGACCACGCGCGCAACCGGTTGCGATGCCTGTACCGCGGGGGCGCGCACTGATCACCTCGGCGACGGTGGACATCCACGTGGTGGATAGGTGGCGAGATCCTTCGAAACCCCACAGGATTTTAGCGGACATGGGGCACACCCTGCAGGGACACAGGACCATAGCCGGCAACCCACAACGCGGCGGAAAAAGCGCGCATGCCCCCTGACCACGAAACACGGGAGGCGAATGAGGGGGGAACGCGTGAGGAACGCCATGCCACGGGGACGGCGACACACCACGAGCCGCAGGCGGCGCGGCGCACTGGGACGGACACACCCAGGCGGACGGCCCAACGGCGCGCGAACCTGCCGGCCGACGTGGGGGACGCAAACATGCAGTCGAGGGCGCGGCCAGAAAAAGAGCGAGATGAGCCGCGCAGCACGACGGCCGACAAAGAGCCGCACAAGAAAGCCGACCAGCTCAGCGAGCGGGGGTTTACTGCCATTTGAGGGACCATTGTTTTTCCTTTCGATCTCTACGGGACCATCTCGATCACACGTGCACAGTCAAGGCCAATTATAGTTGATTTCGGGGCTGCTGTCAAGCAAGTCGACCATCGCGGATGGCGGCCAGCACACCCGAGCGGATGGCGGCCAGTACACCGGAGCGGATGCCTGCCAGGGGCGGTGATGCCTGGGGCCACACCCAGTCTAACGCGTCTCGAAAGCCCGATTGGAGGAGGAATTCAAAACGCAACCAAAAAACCGCACCGTCCTTTCCCTTTTTCCCCCGCTTTTGCCCTTTCAATATGGTCCTTCAGGAGTGTTCGATTGGTGGGGAGCTTTGCACTGACGACTACAAAACCTACGCTTAATACGGCGCAAGAAAAATGGCCCCCAGTGTAATGGAAGCACGTTTGTCAAGTGGGGTATGCGGGTAAAACAACTCCATCTTCCGTCTGATTTAAAAGCGGGTGTAGACTTCAATCCCCCAGAGAACTTGACACTCGTGCGAGAATGGAACGTAGGGCCTTTTTTCTGGTTCTTTCCCACGAGTGTATGCTCCGTCGATACCTGTGCGTCTTGGTTCCAGAATTGGGATTTTGTGTGGATCGCTCGCATTCGTGTGGTGAAGTGTCCTGCGGCTAGAATTCAGAGACAACATTGCGTCTTCATCATAGCCTACCGTTGCCTCTTCTGATCGGTCGCTTCCCCTCGCCGGGCTTTGCGCGCACGCGCGCGAAGCCCGCGCCGCGTAGCGGCGCCTACGCTCGCACTCGCGAGTACAAAATGGGCGTTGGAAACGGTCGATGGATTTTCCCAAGATGTTGGCGCCGGAAATGATGCCGTTTTGGTTTTGCAGCATTGGTATTTTGATCGTATAGCGTAGCGATCGTGAGGAGGAGGATGGGCCGCTCCATCGCCCGACGACGACGGAACGAGAGCGGTGACGCGGGCTCGCACTGGCATGACCTTACCTCGCCCTGCTCAGAACGTGTGATCTATTGACGCGTGTGCTTGACTGTGCTATAATCCTGGTTGGAGGTGGAAAATGGAATTCGGAAGAGAGGTAAAGGTAGTGTTGCCAGCGCCTGAGGTAGCGGCTGCTGATGTGATGACACAAACCGAAGCGGTTGAAGTGTTGGGGGTGGCGCAACAAACAGTGCTGAATCGGGTTAATGCGGGGCGGTTCACGGTGATCTGGCGGCTGGCCGGTACGGAATACGGATCTGCGCGGTTACTGTTGCGGTCTGAGGTTGACGAATTTGCTGCTGGTAGCCGGTCGCCTGGGGGGAGGTTAGCGTTGCAGGCGCCTCCGTTCTTGCGTGGATCTCGACCGGTGATGGATGGGTGCAAATTTGGGCGTGAAGTGCGTATGTTGGAGCAGCTCGACGTAGATGTAGATGCTGTGATGAGTCAGCGGGACGCGTGTCAAGTCCTGGCGATGGAATGGTCACTGTTGACGCGGCAACTGAACAACGGCCGGTTTACGACGGTTTGGGACTTGCGTGATGATGTGGCTGGTGGTAGTCGTGGCAGCCGGCGCAAGTTGCTGGTTTCCGAGGTCCGTGATGCGGCCGCGGGTGGTCGCCGACGTAAAACGGTCAATTACCGTCAGCTGCCTGGCTGACGGGTGTGTATCGTCTGCTTGGGTTTTATTTACAATTCAATAGTATCTCTTTCAATTTCGCCTTTCCGATAGGTTGATAGGAACAGGGCGACTTTGTGCGTCCTTGTTCCATGCACAGTGTCGGCCGTCCGGGTTGGATGCGTGTGACCTTTCAAGCTGAATTTGAGGCAAGCGGGGGTGTGCGCCCTTGTTCCATGCACTGCCCCGCGCTGTTAGGGTATGTAGAGCGCTGACCTGGATTTTGTTCCGTGCGGGTCGCCAGCGTAGCGCAGCGATCCGCGCCTGCCCGGAGGGCATGGGGTGTGGGGCAGCGCCCCGCCGGGGGGTGTGGGGGAGGTCCCCCCCGCGTCCTGCGGGTAGGATTTGAAGGCAACTTTGCGTGGAGTAGAGCGCTGACCTGGATTTTGTTCCGTGCGGGTCGCCAGCGTAGCGCAGCGATCCGCGCCTGCCCGGAGGGCATGGGGTGTGGGGCAGCGCCCCGCCGGGGGGTGTGGGGGAGGCCCCCCCCGCTCTCTGCGGGTTGATTGCTGGGACAACCTCGCCTTTTGAATGTAGTGCCCTTGCGGTGTGCATCTTGGATAGGTTGATTGGAGTAGCCGGGTGTTGTGGGTGCCCGAGCTTTTTCGGGCAAGCCACATGACCCGGCGTCCAAGTTCGAATTCGTTAGGTCTAACAATCTGGACCTTGGGCAAGCGGCGCTCTGAGGCTCTTTGCAGTGCGGCGCGGGGTTGATAGGACGGAACGGTTGGATTGGCACGACCTCTTCAATAAGTGTTTGCAAAGAGTGGTGGAATTTCAAAGAGCCTTCGATCTGGCAAAAAACGCACGCGGATTAGATAGGTTGTTTGGAATGGAACCGTTGCACTGGCGCGGCGGTCTTCATCAGTAAGTCCTTGCCCTTGTCCTTGCTGCTGGTTACTGGCTAGCGCTTTGGAATGATGTAAGCCCCCTGCCACAAGCCCCAGGACAGCGGAATGATGACGAGGCAGTGCCAGAGCGTACCCCCTGAGATGATGTAGGGCAAAGAGCATAATCCGGAGAGCAGCAGCGGCCAGATGTGACGCCAAAATCTCGTGTTGGGTGGCATGATTCTAACCGGAATCTATCTTGACATTGGTTGGCCGATATGGTACAATGTTCAGGTGGTGCAGAATAGGAGTGATGATGTCCGATATGTTGACGGTGAAGGAAGCGGCTGACCGACTGGGTCTGAGCGCTGAGACGGTGCGGCGGCTGTACAAGAGCGGCGAGCTCCGCGGCCGGCCGAAAACGACGGCGCGGGGCAGCCCGATCTTGCTCGAGAAGCAGTCTGTCGAAAAATACATAGCCAACCTCGAAGCGGCCAAGTAGGCCGCTTTTTGTATGACAAAACCGCCGTCCGGTGGGGACCAGTATCGGCGGTCTTGTCTCAGGTACCTTAACAGCTTCAGATGTGCGCCTCTAACTTCCTCGTCAAAGGCTTCAGGTGAGCCGTGCAGGAATCGAACCTGCGACCAAGTGCTTAAAAGGCTTTTGGTCGGCTGGCTGCTGTAACTGAGCAAGTGACTACGAGTCATCTGCTTGGTTTTCTTGGGTAGCGACCGGTGAGAATTGTGCGTGGCGGCGGGCGAGCTCGTCGTCTGCCCAGCGTGCGTAAAAGTCGTGGGTCACCTTGATGTTGCTATGACCCATGATGCTGGCGACGAGGCCCAGGTCGGCGCCGGACAATATTGCTTCTCGAGCCCAGGCGTGCCTAAAAGCGTGGGGATTATATCGCTTTACCCCGGCGCGGCGAGCGACTCGTTTGAGTAATTGGTAGACCCCGCTTTCGTGTAAAGGTCCCTGTTGGCCGGTAAAACAGCGGTTTGAATCTGTTTCGGGTCGGATTTCTAGCCAATGCTGGAGTACAGTGGCGGTGATTTTTGTGAGGTAGACGGTGCGGGTACGTCGGCCTTTTTCTTGGACAGTGACGCGGTGGCGGTCGAGGTCGATGTCGGACAGGCGTACGCTGCAAAGGCCGCCGACGCGGCAGGCTGTGTCGGCTAAGAAGAGGATGATGGCGGTGTCGCGGACTGTGGATGCGGCTTTGAGCATTTTCTGGAAATCCTTGCGGCTGATGGCTTTGGGTGGTTGGTCTGGTAGCCGTGGGAGCTTGAGTTTTTTGGCTGGATTCTTGGGAATGTGTCCCTCGGTGTGACACCAATTGAAAAAAGTGCGGCAGGTGCGTAGGCGGCCGTGGATGGTGGCGGGTGACAGCGATCCGTGTTCGGCTGGTCGCGATGAGCCGGCGCCCCACTTTGTGATAGTTTCGTTGAGAGCGCGGTGGTAATTGTGTAGGCAAGCGGTAGTGATGGTTTGGATGGGGACGTCGCCGAGGTGTGTTTCGAGGCAGGCTAAAGCATTTGTGTACCACTTTTGTGTGGTGGGTCTGGTGCCAACGCGCGATAAAAGGAACAGTTTAATAGCCTGACTGAGGCGCACAGCGGATCTCCTTGTGGTTGGTCTCGTTGGCTGCTGTCGTCAGTGGCCGGTAGCAGATGCGGGGCGTGTGGTTTGAGGCCTCCGTCCCGCATCTATTATAGCAGATGTGTGCGGGGGGTTCAATAGGACTTTAGGATAGGCGGGTTGGGGAAATGAGCGATCGAGTGCAGACAAATCCGATGGTTACGATCTTTAATGGCCGGCGTCGGTCCCTGGGTGGAGAAGATGTGCATAGTGGCATCTTTATCCAGTTGTACAAGGAGTTGCAAAAGCATCTCAAGGAATTCACAAGTGCGCAATGGTTGGTTTTCACTGCCATAGCGTTCTACATTGACGAAGATGGCTGGGCGTGGCCAGGTCGCGAGCGGCTCGCCTTTGACACTGGCATGAACATTGATACTGTGAAACGGGCGTTGACGGGTTTGTGCGAGATGCAGATTGACGGCAATAGGGTGCTGCTCAAGTATCAGCCGCGGAAAGACGAGATCCGGGTGACCTATATACAAACAGGGGGTGGTCAGTTCTTGAGCAATCACTACTTACTGTTTCCCTCGTGGGAGGAAGTACGGTTGTTCTCGGGACGAGGTATCAAACGTGCAGAAGGACCGTGGGTGCAAAAACCGTCCACGGTTGAACCGACCACGGTTGAACCGACCACGGAAAAAACATCCACTAAGGATACTCATGATAAACAATACCCATGTAGTGGTGGTGTGCTTGAGTTGTTAAGTGAATTTGGAGTGCGGCGTACCAAAAAGGTCAAAACGCTGGCTCAGCGTTTCAACGTGGAAGAGGTTGAGCGGGTGATTGCGTCGGTCGCGGATGCTGGCGTGGACAATCCGCAGGGTCTGGTCGTGTCAATGCTGGACAATGGTGATGTGCCTCCGGAGAGCGTGCCGGAGCGCAACAAGTGGTTGGATGGAAAATACGGCTATCTTTGGGAAAGGGTGGAGCATGATGTCGACGATGGTTGATGGATACGAGATGATCGAGCTGCCCTACGCGCTGGTGTTCGACGCGGTGCGGCACCGGATACGTTGCCCGTATTGTTTGTTGGATGTGCCGGGTACGTTTGCCCAGGGTGACATTTACCGTTGTCCTAGCTGTCGGGTGTATTGGATCCGCTGGTTGCACGGTTTTTATGGTGTGGTCTACCTGGACGGCTTCGGGATGGTGAGCGTAGGTTTGCGCGAAATTGAAGCGGTCTATGCGGGGAAGTATGGGAAAATCTCAGCGTGATTCCGTGGTTGGTCGCGTGGATGGTCGGCCTAATCCGCCGTTGACGGTGTACTTGTTGGCTGCGGTCGTCTTGGCTGGCTTGGTCGCGTTGTTCCTGGCTGCTCGTGCGGCCTTTGCCACCATCGGCACGCCGGCGCAAGCGATAGCGGCGGCGTTGTTGATCGAAGCGGGTACGGTTACTGAGGCGGTCGCGGTGTCGCGGTCGCACAATCGCGTAGCGGGTGCCGGCCTGGTGATCGGCTTTTTGGTCAGTGTCAGTTACAACGTGACCCAGGCGCTCGATGCGCGGCCGGACCTGGCGACGTGGCAGCTGCTGGCGTTTGGCGTGGGTCCGTTGAGTGCGTTGATAGTGATCTCCTTGGCGTTGGGTGAGGAATTGCGGCTTTACGGCGAGCGGCTGGATACGTGGCAGGAAGAGCGAGAACATCAGGGTCGGCTGGCGCTGCGCCGGCAGGAGAATCGAGAGTGGAAGCTGGTCGAACGCGAGGCCAGTGTTTTGTTACCCCCTGTCCGGTCAATGGCCGGACAGGGGGTAGTTGACTTGGCGCTGACCGGGCGGTGGCCGGACAAGGCGTCATTCCTGTCGGACGCTGACCGGCCGGCTGACCTGGATGCGGTGACACTGGCCGCGGTGACCGGTCGCAGTGTGAGGACGGCTAGACGTTGGATTGCGGAGGTCGGGCATGGTAAGGTTAGTAGTGGAATGTAAGTACCCAGACATAGCGGCGTTTTTGTTGCTACTGCACACGATTCTGGAAGATGGGCCAGATGAGGATCTGGCTGGTAGCTGTAGCTTGATGAAGCAGCTGCCGGAGTGTATTTGGTTTTTGCGTGAGCAGGTCGGGGCTCGGTTGGGTGATGGCGGGTGGTTGATGGGCCCTGGGAGGGCGCCGGAAGGTAAGTTGTTCGAGTTTGCGCCTTTTGAGTGGGACTTGCTGACGGCATTCGTGAAGGCTCGAATACCAGAAGAGATTGCAAGGGATGACGGGCCGGGGGAAGTGGAAGGTCAGAAAGGGGTCGCAGATGTGGGAGTTAGCGTTTCAACCGAAAAGGGTGCAGTTGGGTGAATTGGCTGATGTGCTGCCAGTGATTGAGGGTGAGGGGTTGGATTTGCGGTATGGGTCGCGTGTGTACGTGGCCTATCTGGACGAGGAAGCTCGGTTGTTATCGTGTTACGCGATTCAATTGATGCATGGGGAGGACGCTGCGGCTGCGGTGGCCAGCGATGCACAGCGGCAGCGGCAATTGTGCCAGGTGATCGTAGGACAGGCTGCGGAGTTGTTGTTTCTGGGGATCTCGGGGCGGCTGGCGTGGGAACCGATTAGAGCAGCGAATCCGCTGCGTGCGTTGCAGGCCAGGTCGATCTTGGCCTATGGTATTGGTAGGGAGCCGGGCTTTGATGATGCGTATGCGGCCGTTGCCGATTGGGGAGATCACATCTATCCGTGGTACGGTGCCGTGGCGCTCGATGAGAACACCGGTCGGCTGATTCTAGGATTGCCGGAATATGATCATCGCGTGGACTTGCCGATGGTGGCGGTGAATGTGGACTGATGGCTAAGAATTGTCCGTTGTGCGGGGCGCTGCTGGATGGTACTGGAGGCTATGGCGGCGGATTCAAAGCTGTCCCGGGCTCGGTGTACGGCTCGGGTGCGGACGTGCCCGCGGGGATGGACTTTGTGCGCCGTGAGCCGAGCCGGCCGGCTAGTGTCCGGTCGGATGTCGTGGTGAATCTGCTCTATGCGGTGATCTCGTGGCTGGGGATCGTGGTCGCCGGGTGCGTGGCTGCTGCGCTGTTATGGGATTGGCGTGCAGCTGCGTGGGGTCTGGTGATCGGCCTGGGGGTCGGGTTGGTTCTGTGGTTTACGTTAATGTGGGAGAGCCGGCGCCATCTGTGGAAGGAAGAGCGGATTGAGGGCAGGCGAGTGGCCGAAGAGGCGGGGCCGGCCTCGGTGCGCACGGTGCGTCTTGTGAATGTGGAGGATCGGGGCAGCGGGCGCGGGTCGGTGAAGTACGACGAGTTGGATATTGAAGAGGAAGTATTGGTGAGGGTGGCGCAGTTGATTTTGGATGGTGAAGCTTTCAGTCGTCGATCGGTGACGCCTGATATTGTGCCTGAATCGTGGTATAAGGAATTGAGGAAACGGCTGCTGGTAGGGGGCCTGCTGCGGCAGGTCGGCGAGGCAGACAATAGCCCAGTGGTTCCGACGAGGAAGGGAACCGTGTTGTTTGAGAAGCTAGTTAGCGGATAGGAGTCCCCCCTATCGAGCAGATGAGAGGGTGGTGGTGTGGTGACGGGTGCTCGCCACCACCACACCACCACCATGGAGGCTTCGTCGTGAGCTCAGCCGAACGGCGGGAATTGGGGTGCGAGATCTCCGGAGCTCGCGGGCTCTGCGGCCCCAAAGTTGGGGCGTAGGGCATCGATGGCCAGCCGGCTCTGAAGCCCCAAAGTTGGGGCCGGGGGACTGTGGATCCGAATGATCATAGCTGAGTAAGCCCCAAAATTGGGGCGCTCGAGCCGGCATCGATGCGCCCCTGGGTGCCCCAAAGAAGGAGTGAGGGTTATGGGTGAGCGAGAATTGAAGGAAATGTTTCAGGTGATTGAGGGTGTGTTAGATGAGGCAGCGGTGCGGTTGCGTGGGCTGAAAGAGGAAATGGAAGGCTTGGAAAAGAGCGGGATGTATCCGGCTGTGCCGACGGAGCAGTGGCAATCGCGCAATGGGTCGGGTAGGCGGTATTTGTATATGCTGTTTCGTTACTCGCGTGCGATGGGTGGATATAGTGGCCCAGGTGGGAAGCGGAAAGTGTACGTGGGTTGCAAGGAAGAGCGTATCGCGGAGGCGCGCCGGTTGGTTGAGAATCGGCTGCGCTGGGAAGAAGTAGAGAAGGAAGTGCGGCGCGTGGAGTGGTGGGTGACAGGCTTCCGGCGTGATCTGAAGAAGCTGGTAGGGCGTGCGGGTACGCTTCGTGAGCGTTTGGGGCGCCCGGGTAGTGAGATCTCGAGCCGATGGAGCCCCAAAGTGTTAGCTGGCAGTGGTAGAGTCGGTGATGAGACCCAGGGTGGCGAGTGCGGTGAGTAGATTGGCCAGCGCCTCCTCGGGTGCGTCGCGGGCGCCGGTGACAGTGACGGGTGCGTTCTCGTACGCCTTCTGCAGCTTGTCCAGTGCGTCATCGATGGCAAAGTGTGAGGTTTGGCCTGCATCAGGTAGCATTGTGTGAGCCATTGGAGTTACTCCTATGCTTGGATTGATAGTTGCGTTTTGGTTGGGGATGACGATAGGTGCCGTTGTGACGTATTTCGTCAAGGAGTTTCAATTGCATGTTTTGCTTCAAGAGTTGCAGGAGTGTCAGCGTTGGAGGTATGAAGATGGCGAATTGCGTGTTATTCATCGATCGAGTAGATGACGGACAGGGCTTCGATGCCTATGTCGAGATCGTTGCCGGTGGAGTCGTCAATCTCGGTGCGGACCTGGAGCAGCGTAAAGTCCTTGCCGATGCTGGAGGCTTGCACGATCTTACTGCTGTCGTCGGAGTCCACGATCTTGGTCCAGCTGCTGGCGTCGTCAAGCCGGTAGTAGATGGAGATCTCATAGTTAGCGGCGTAATCGTCCAGCAGCACGGTGATGATTTCCAGGCGTTTGGACTTGCCGGGGTGGCCAAAGTCGAGCCAAGCGGTGTCCCACCATCCATCGAAGCGGTTCTCTTTGGTCGCGTAGTGGATGCCTTGGTCGTCCTCGGCGTCGTGGGCGGTGACGATCATTGCTTCATTCAGGCTTTCGGCTATGCTGGCTATGTTGAGGTTGGTGAATTCCATTGCTGCGGGCGCGTAGCGGGTGAAGGTACGGCCGGTGAGAGCTCGGAAGCGTGCATCGCTGCCGGTCATGACGTAGTAGATGAGCTTGTCTTCCCAGGTCAAGAGGCCAGCGGTGCCGCTGCCTACCTCGACGCTCTCGGTAAAGTCGCACAGCTTCTGCAGCTTGGAGCCGTCAAAGTAGAATACCTCGGCCGTGTGTTCTCCGGACGCGGGGATCCCGTCGTTAGGTCCCATGGTGAAGTAGAGAGCGTCGTTGTGGATGGCGAAAGCAGAGCCTGTGTCAAGGATATACTTGGTTGGTCCACAAAAGCCGGCCATCTCGTGCAGGTGAGTGGCCGAGGGGATGGAAAGGCGATAGATGCTAACGCGTGCGTCGTCCTGGATGCCGACGATCAGCAGATAACCCTTGAACGGGGCTGCAAAGAGTGGTGTATAGTCGGCGACGGGGTTGAAGTAGGATTCGAAGGCTGTCCCTGCGTCGTCTTGGCGGTAGACGTGGCCGGTTGTGGTGATCATGTACATTCGGCCGCCGTAGGGGGTGATGATGTGAGCGTCGCCGGTGCCGTAGAAGTTGCCGCAGGCGGCAGTGTAGTCGGTGCCGCGGTAGACGTCGCCGTCGTCACCGATGACCCACAGGGCGCCGTCAAAGTATCGGACGTTCTGCATCGATGCGCCCCCCAGGTCGTCGAGGGTGGCAACGATCTCATCGGGTGCGTTGAAGGTCCAGGAGGAGTTAAAGTAGCCGGTGGAAAGCTGCCCGTTGGAGGTCTTGGTGCCTATGAGGACAAAACGGTTATTAGCCTCGTCGTAGAACATCCCGCGGACGTCGATAAAGTCAGCGTGTTCGACGTGGTTGGACCAGTCCGGCCCGCGCTCAAGGCGCCGGCGATTGAAGCTGGGGGCCAGTCCGTGCATGTCGTTAAAGTCACCGCGGAAGGTGTAGCGGTTGACGGCTGCGGTGATCCATTCGTCTTGAACCCATTCTCTTACGTGTACGGTCATGGTTGCCTCCGGCAAAGGTTAGGATTGAGGTTAAGGTTGAGGTTAAGGTTAAGATGAAGCCATTTCGTGTGCTGAGTTGGGGCTGTGGAGCTCCGTCTACTACGTTGGGAGTGCTGTCGGCCCTGGGTGAGTTGGAGCCGTTGGATTTGATCATCACGAGTGATACGGGCTGGGAGCGTCAAGTGACGTATGATGCGCGGGACTTTTACGCGGCCTGGTTTCGTGAGCGCGGGATTCGGGTGGAGATGATTGAGGGTGGTGATATTCGTAGGGAGGGGGCATTGGAGCACATTCACATGCCCTTCTGGACTGATACGGGTGGCGGGTTGCAGCGGCAGTGTACGCGAGAATTCAAGGTGCGGCCGATCAAGCGCAAAGTGCGCGAGGTATTGGGTTATCTGCCGAGTACACCGCCTGCCCCGGCCGCGGGTGCTGTGGAGCAGTGGCTGGGCTTTACGTGGGATGAGGTTGGCCGGATGCGTGAATCTGACGTGGCCTTTATGGTGCATCGATACCCATTGGTTGAAAAGAGGATGACGCGTGATGATTGCGAGCGGTTCCTGGCCTTTCACGACCTGCCGGTGCCGGTCAAGAGTGCGTGTGTGGGTTGTCCGTTCCGAAGGGCGAGTGAGTACCTGCAGATGCAACAGGATGCTCCGGAGGAATGGGAGCAAGCGGTGGAGTTTGATGAGCAGAATAGGCATAATCCGTTCGCCGATTGCGGGTCGGACGCGGACCGGTTGTACATTTACAAGAATAGGAAGATGGCCCCCACGCCGTTGAAGGATGCGGACTTGGAAGCGGACGCGGCGCGGGAGCGTAACAAACAGATGATGCTGCCGATGTGTGA
>SDBS01003419.1_pt1 | contig 15602 bp, 11 predicted proteins | sample 2277091 | NCBI WGS metagenome assembly SDBS01 (sample SAMN10404972, study PRJNA504765) | marine sediment metagenome | isolation source: marine sediment core GS10_PC15, 163 cmbsf | place: Arctic Ocean: Southern Knipovich Ridge | collected 2010 | reverse complement strand
CAGCAAGGCCAGGCAGACCTTGCGGACCGTCTCGGGTTTGTCGCAGTCGGCCAGGTGCGTGAATTGCTCGGCCGCCTCGTGCACCCCCGAAGCGATCTTGTGCACCGTCATGGCTGCGGCCAGATCCTGGCGCATCTGTAGCTCCCGCTGAAACCACTTGCCTCCAAGCAGCCGCCGCCAGAGGCTCGGCCGCATCGGCATCAGATCAATGATCTCCTCGGGCGACTTGCCTTCGTGAATCCACTCAAGCAGCTTCTTGTACTTGTACGAGCGCATGGGTTTGTCCTTTCCTTCTTTGGGGACTGGGGATTTTTGGTTTTTGATTTTTGATTTCCAATTTGCCTTTTCGTCTGCGGCTACCGGCTCCTGGTTGCTGGCTGCTGGAGATCCGCGCGTGGCGCGGTCCTCCACACTTACATGCGTCGGTGCCGTTTGCGCGCGCAAACGGCACCGATGGCCCTGAGAGCCAGGCCGCAAGTGCTGGCCGGGCCGGGAGAAAAAAATTTCCATTTTTCGGCGCCACTTTCGGTATGAGCGTGCAATTTTGCGCGCGCAAACGTGTAAGTTGGCCAGCCGAAGCCCATCGCACACAAAGACTTACGATGATTCTCAACTTGTTGGGGGAGTATGTTGCCCGGCATGCGGCCCTTTTCTTCGCGCTAGCCGCGAGCCGCTTGCCCGCTCCCTTCCGGTCGCGGCTAGCTGGCGGGCACTGTGGGCTCGGGCGCTAGGGCCACCTTCAAACTTTGTCTGTGGACCAAGATTACCCGACTTGTCGGGCGCCCTTGGGCGCCTTGGTTGTCCGCAACGGTGGCCCTCGTCAGATCACGCACGCCAAAATGCGCAAACCTTCAGGAAGGAGAACAGTTCTGGAAATCTGCGGTGACGGCCTTGCTTGCCGATCTAGGCCTTTACTATTTTCCTGCGGCCGCGTTTGACGCCCTTTGTGGCGTTGCGTGTGTCGATGACCAATTGGGCGTTATCGACGATGAATTGATAGTCGTAGCTGGTGTGGTCGGTGCTGATCAGCACGGCGTCGTAGCTGGCCAGCGTTGCGGGCGTGAGTTCTTTGGATGACATCCTGATATCGTGCTGGCGCGTGCGCGGCGCCTTGGGGATGTGCGGGTCGTTGTAGTCGATCTTCGCGCCCTTTTCACGCAGCAGCTCGATGAGTTCCAGGGAGGGGCTTTCGCGCATGTCGTCGACGTCTTTCTTGTAGGCCAGGCCCAGCAGGAGGATTTTCGAGCCCTTCAGCGCCTTGCCGCGATCATTGAGAGCGGCGATGAGCTTGTTGACTACCCATTCGGGCATGGCGACGTTGATCTCACCGGCCAGTTCGATGAACCGCGTGGTCAGCCCGTACTGGCGGGCCTTCCAGGATAAGTAAAACGGATCGATCGGGATGCAGTGCCCCCCGAGGCCCGGACCGGGGTAAAAGGGCGTAAAGCCAAACGGCTTGGTGCTGGCTGCGCGGATTACCTCCCAAACGTCGATGTCCATCCGGTCGAAGAGGATCTTCAGCTCGTTGACCAAGGCGATGTTGATGCAGCGGTAGGTGTTTTCCAGAATTTTGCACGCCTCGGCGGCCTCGCAACTGCTGACCGGCACGATGGTGTCGATGGCCGTTTCGTAGCAGGCCACGGCGGCCTTGAGCGAGTTCTTGTCGCAGCCGCCGACGACCTTGGGAATCGTTCTGGTGGTGTAGTCCTCTCGCCCGGGGTCTTCCCGCTCCGGCGAAAAGGCCAGGTAAAAATCCGTGCCGACCTTCAGGCCGGTCTTTTGCAGGATCGGCAGCAGCACCTCTCTGGTGGTGCCGGGATATGTCGTTGACTCCAGCACGACAAGCTGTCCTTTGCGAAGCCTTTTGGCGATGGCCTGCGCGGTGGCCTCGACGTAGGTCATGTCCGGCTCGCGCATCTTGGTAAGCGGCGTCGGGACGCAGATGAGGATGCAGTCGGGCTTGGACAATTGCTTGAGGTCTGTGGTGGCTCTAAAGAGCCCGTTGTTTAGCATCTGCCGGACGGTTTTGGAGGGGATGTGCTCGATGTAGCTTCTGCCGGCCATCAGGGCCTTGACCTTGGCAGGGTCTACGTCGAAGCCGAGGACCGTCATTCCCCCGCAGGTGAACTCCCTGACTAGCGGCAGTCCCACGTAGCCCAGGCCGACCACGCCAATTACGGCCTTCTTCGATCTGATCTTCGCCAGAAGTTTGTCGATCATTTGTCACACCTCACTGCTCGGCGCCTGCCGGCGCTGATTTGGAATCTCCACCGACCAAAAAACTCACAGTTCGCGTCCCTTCGTCCAAACACACTGCACCTTGGCTGTAACTTGCAGGCCGACGATCTTATACAAAAAGCTCAACCAAGCAACTATCCTTTGCCGCGGCCCGAGCCACTGGGCCGTCTTTGACTTGCGTTGTGAGGGAATAATTGGCTGGTTGCTCGTCATTTCCATTCATATAATCGGCGACGCCTTTTTTTGGGCGTAATGTAGCAAAGGCCTTGCAGTTTGCCCGCCTATTCTACTGAGGAGTTTGAGATGGTCGGCGTGGTGGTGATCGGAGCCGGAAGTTGGGGTAAGAACCTGGTTCGCAACTTTGCCTCTCTGGGCGGCGCGGAGCTGAAATACATCTGCGATCTGGATGCCGAAGCGCGCAAGGCCATGTCCCGGCTCTATCCGCAGGCTACGGTCACCGACGACATAGGCGAGGCGCTGAGCGATAAGGGCGTGGATGCAGCGGTGGTCGCGGTGGACGTCCCGCACCACTACGCGGTCGCCAAGCAGGCCCTCGAAGCCAACAAGCATACATACGTCGAAAAACCGCTTACGCTCACCAGCGGCGAGAGCCAGGAACTGAACGATCTGGCCGAAAAGAAGGGCGTGAAGCTGATGGTCGGCCACCTGCTGGAATATCACCCGGCCGTCAACTACATGAAGGACATGATCGAGTCGGGCGGAGCGGGTGAGCCGCTTTACCTGTACTTTCAGCGGGTGAACCTCGGCGTGGTCCGCAAGGTCGAGAACGCCTGGTGGTCGCTGGCGCCGCACGACGTTTCCGTTGCCTGCTACCTTTTCAACGATGAGCCTGTCAGCGTTTCAGCCTCCGGACATGCCTACCTCCAGGAAGGCATTGAGGACGTGGTCTTCGCGAATCTGAAGTTCGCCGACGGGCGGATGGCACATATCCACGTGTCTTGGCTGGACCCGCACAAGATCCGCAAGGTCACGCTGGTCGGCTCGCAGAAGATGGTTGTCTTCGACGACATGGCCGCGGCCGAGAAGATCCGCGTCTACGACAAGGGCGCCGATGTGAAAGGCGGCGTCGAGAGCTACGTCGAGGCTATCACGCTTCGCATCGGCGATATCCTGATTCCGAAGATTCCTGCGGGCGAACCGCTGAAGGCCGAGTGCCGGCACTTCATAGACGCCATTGCCAACGACACAACCCCGCGCAGCGATGGCGCCGACGGCCTGCGCGTCGTCAGAGTGCTGGAGGCGGGCAGCGCCTCCTTGGCCCGCAACGGCGAGCCGGCAAAACTCTGAAGTTCGAACCGAGCAACCCCAACAGCCGTAGCAACAAAGACAATTCTTTAGCGGAGAAGCTGATGGCCGCGGAAGACACGGAAGACAAAAAGCCTTACTTTGTCCACGAGAGCGCCTTCGTGGACGAAGGAGCCGAAGTCGGCGAGGGTACAAAGATCTGGCACTTTGCCCACATTACGAAGGGCGCCAAGATCGGCAAGCATTGCACCTTCGGGCAGAATACCAATGTCGCCGGCGGTGTGATCGTTGGCAACAACGTCAAAGTACAAAACAACGTGTCCATCTATACCGGAGTGGTGATCGAGGACGACGTATTCCTGGGCCCAAGCTGCGTTCTGACCAACGTCACCAACCCCCGATCGCAGGTCAGTCGTCGCGGCCTATATGAAAAGACGATCATACGCCGCGGTGCGACGGTGGGGGCAAACGCGACGATAGTATGTGGCGCGGAAATCGGCCGTTACGCCTTCGTAGGAGCCGGCGCCGTGGTCACCAAGGACGTGCCCGACTACGGGATGGTCATTGGCGTGCCGGCTAGGCAGGTAGGCTGGGCCAGCCGGCACGGCCTGCCGCTGAAGGACCCCGACGCCGACGGCGTCATGGTCTGCCCCGAGAGCAAGCTGCGCTACAGGGAAGTCTCTCCGGGCGTGATCCGCTGCCTGGACCTGGATGAGGAAGCCCCGCTGCCGCCGGAACTGGCCGTCGGCAAAATCTCCTACCGCGAGTTGATCAGAAAAAAGAAATAGCACCGACGCCCGCCAGCGTGCGCTGCCTGAGCGGGGCGTTTGTGCGGTGCAGGAAATTCTGGAAAGGTCATAGGTATGCAGGTCCCGATGTTGGATCTAAAGGCGCAGTTTGCGACGATCAAGGACGAGATCGCACCGGCCATCGAGGCCGTCATGGAAAGCCAGTATTTCATCAACGGCCCGGAGGTCAAAGAGCTGGAAAAGCTGATCGCCGAATACAGCGAATGCGAAGCGGCCGTGGGCGTCAGTTCCGGTACCGACGCGCTGCTTTGCAGCCTGATGACGTTGGGCATCGCCGCCGGCGATGAGGTCATTACCACCCCGTACACGTTCTTTGCCACGGCCGGGAGCATCTGGCGGACCGGGGCAAAGCCTGTCTTTGTGGACATCGAGCCGGATACGTTCAATATCGACCCGACGAAAATCGAAGCGGCCGTAACTGAAAAGACAAAAACGATCATGCCGGTGCACCTCTACGGCCAGGTGGCCGAGATGGATCCGATCGCAAAGATCGCCGCCGCGCACGATCTCCACGTCATAGAGGACGCCGCGCAGGCCATCGGCGCCACCTACAAGGGCAAGAAGGCCGGATCGATGGGCACCGTGGGGTGCCTTAGTTTCTTCCCCTCCAAGAACCTCGGCGGCATGGGCGACGGCGGCATGATCGTCACGCAGGATGCCGAGCTGGCCGACAGGCTCGCGCAGTGCCGCAACCACGGCTCGAAACCGAAGTATTATCACAAGTGGGTCGGCGGGAACTTCCGTCTGGACACGCTCCAGGCAGCCGGGCTGATCGTCAAGCTGAGGCACCTTGACGCCTGGTCGGCCAAGCGCCGCGCCAACGCCGAGCGATACAACGAGCTGTTCGCCGATTTCGAGCCGGTGAGAACGCCGGTGGTTCGCGAGCATAACGTCTCCATCTACAACCAGTACATCATCCGCGTTCCCCGCCGCGACGAATTGCAGGCGTTCCTCAAAGAAAACAACATCGGCACGGCGATCTACTATCCGCTCAGCCTCCACGAGCAGGAATGCTTCTCTTCGCTGGCTTACAAGCGCGGCGACTTTCCTGAGAGCGAAAAGGCGGCTGCCGAGACGCTGGCACTGCCGATCTACGCGGAACTGACCGACGAGCAGATTTGCTACGTCGCCGGCAAAGTCAAAGAGTTTCTATCCTGAGGCAGCGGTGGCAAAGTCCGTGAAGATCACATCCGTCGTAGGTGCCAGGCCGCAGTTCGTCAAGGCGGCGCCGGTTAGCAGGGCCGTCGCCGCGTTCAACGACAGCAGCGGCGACGTTCGCATCGAAGAGCGGATCGTCCATACCGGCCAGCACTACGATGAGAACCTCTCCAGGGTATTCTTCGACGAATTGAAGATTCCGCGCCCGGCGATAGATCTGGAGGTGGGCAGCGGCGCGCACGGCCGGCAAACCGGCGCGATGCTCGAGCGGCTGGAACAAGATCTTCTGAAAGAAAAGCCCGATTGGGTGCTGATCTACGGCGATACGAACTCCACGCTGGCCGGCGCCCTGGCGGCCGTCAAGCTCCACATTCCCGTTGCCCACGTCGAAGCGGGCATGCGAAGCTTCAACCGCCGCATGCCGGAGGAGATCAACCGCATAGTGGCCGATGTCGTCTCGAGCCTGCTGTTTTGTTCGACGGCGACGGCCGCGGCCAACCTGGCCAACGAGGGCATAACGCGCGGAGTGCATCAGGTCGGCGACGTGATGTACGACTCGCTGCTGTTCAACGCCGAGCTTGCCCAGCAGGCAAGCGACGTGATGACGAGACTTTCGCTGGAGCCGGAATCGTTCTACCTGGCAACCGTGCACCGTGCGGAGAACACCGACGATCCGAAGCGCCTTGAAGGCATTGTGACGGCCTTCGAGCAAATCGACTCACCGATCATCCTGCCGCTCCACCCTCGCACGCGCAAATCCCTCGGATCGGAGCTGGAAAAGATCGGCGGCCGGGTGCGTGTGGTTGACCCTGTGCCGTACCTGGACATGCTCTCTCTGGAGCAAAACGCCCGGCTGATCCTCACCGACTCCGGCGGCGTGCAGAAGGAGGCCTACTGGTTCGAGGTGCCCTGCGTGACGCTTCGAGACGAGACGGAGTGGGTGGAGCTGGTTGAGGCCGGCTGCAACCGCCTGGCCGGAGCCGATCCGGAGAGGATCCTGAAGGCGGTGTCGGATTTCGAGGCGGCCGGTGCGACTCTCTCGGCCGAAAGCCCCTCCGACCTGTATGGGTGACGGGCACAGCGCGGAAAAGATCGTCCAGTGCCTCCTGGAAGCTGCCACTTCGCCCCGCGCGAGGGCCTAGAAGTCTGGAACCTCGTCCGCCTGGGGCCCGCTCATGAAGCCGGATCAGTCTTTGTAGAGGACGTGCCGGGGCGTACAATCGAGGCGCCGGAGGGCGAAGGCTCATCCGGGCAGCCTGGAGAGACGCCCACCGCGATGACCGCGAGGTGGAATGTATCTGCGAGCAGCATTGAAGGCCGGCGATGAGTGATACGCCAAACGAATTCCAGGCGGAAAATTCCCAAGCGATCCCCGCAGCCGCTTTAGAACAGCCCCAAGGCGAGCCATCGAGGCATCGAAAGGCTCGGTTGGCGATATGCTGTGCGCTGATCTTGGGCTCGGGGGTGCTATTGTTGGCGCGTCTGGGCCATTCGGCATTGTGGGATGATGAAAGCTACACCGCCCTTGGCGGCATTGCGGTCTGGCGGACAGGCGATACCTCGGCTGTGCTCGATCACAACATCGTGGCCAACAGGGCCGGCGTCAAACTCAGGAACATGAAGTTGCGGTTTCATCCCCCGCTGATGTTTTACCTGGCGGCTCCGTCTTTGGGGCTTTTGGGTGAGACCTCTTTTGCGGCCCGGCTGCCGTTTGCCTTGTGCGGCCTGGCTACAATCGCGCTGATCGCGTGGTGGATGTGGCGCGATGACGCCGACGTGGTGACTTGGCTGGTAATGTCGATCGGCATCCTGGGCAACATCTCGCTGATTCTTTACCTGCGCCAGTGCAGGTATTACGCACCGAGCATATTCTTTTCGGTATTGCTGACGTACATGTATCTGCATTGGAACGGCAAGCTGCGCACGCTTGCGATCATGAGCCTGGCGTTCGTGGCGCTTCTGGCATCGAACTACTTCGCGTACGCAGCCTTTGTTGCGTGCGTTATGGTCGATTACTTCATCTGGCAGCGGCGCCAGAGGCGCTTGGATTGGCGGGGATGGCTGATACTCACCTTGCCGCAGGTTGTGCTTGGTGGGCTGATTGCATTGGTCTGGAACCCTATCGGCAAATCCGACAAGGTATTTGAGCGCACGAGCTGGCTGGGTGAGCACGTGAAAATACTGATGTGCAATCTGCGCGACCTGAACGCCTGCGAGTTTGGCGTTGGGGCGCTTATCGTCCTTGCCCCGCTGCTGTATTTCCTGCGGAAGGACAAGTGGCTGCTGCGAGGGCCGCTGGCGATCTTCCTATACTGTCTCGTGGTTGCATTTTTTTCTCGACAGCCAGAACCTAGCTGGCGGCCCTATGTTAAGCTGCGGTACCTGGCACCGTTGATCCCGCTGTGCATTTTCGTTTCCGCCCGGGCGATCCTTGCGATCACCGCCCGCGCTAGGCTCCTTGCGGTACCGTTGGCAATTCTGGCCTTCGGTACGAACATTCTTCACGGTGGCCCGTACGGCGATCCGGGCATCCCCCGGGCGGTGATGCCGCCGAAATCGTTCCACTCGAGCTTCGTCCGCTTCATCGGGGAGCTTCTCGATCCGCCGCCTAGCGTCTACAAGGCCACGGCCGACTGGATCAACCGCAACGTCGAACCGGGGCAGAGCATCTGGGTGCAGCCGGAGTACGCGACCTATCCCCTCATGTTCCACGCGCGCGAGCCGCTGTATGCCTGGCAGTTGAAGGATCCGCCGGCCGAGCAGTTCAAGCACCTGTCGCCTATTCACTTCGAAGGTCGCGTAGATCCAGATTACTTCGTTTTCTTTGGTCTTGAAACTTCCCTAGAGTCGGCCCCGAAGTGGCTGCCGCACTGGAGGCGCGCCGGCCAAGGGTACAATTTGAAACACACGGTTCCCCTCTACGCCTACGATCTAAACCGGCCAGAGCTGTCCGACCATGTATTTCGAGAAGTAACAGATTTCGATCCGAATAGGGAAGGGGTGTTCATCTACGGGGCAGATTTCCGGGTCCACTAGTGAGATAAGTATATCTGCGAGCGGTATTGAAGGCCGGCGATGAGTGATACGCCAAACGAATTCGAAGCGGAAAATTCCCAAGCGATCCCCGCAGCCGCTTCAGAGCAGCCGCAAGGCGAGCAATCGAGGCATCGAAAGGTTCGGTTGGCGATATGCTGTGTGCTGATCTTGGGCTCGGGGGCGCTCTTGTTCGCGCGTCTGGGCCATTCGGCATTGTGGGATGATGAGAGCTACACGGCCCTCGGCGGCATTGCGGTCTGGCGGACGGGCGACACCTCTGCTGTTCTGGACCACAACATCGTGGCCAACAGGGCCGGCGTCAAACTCAGGAACATGAAGTTGCGCTTTCATCCCCCGCTGATGTTTTACCTGGCGGCTCCCTCTTTGGGTCTTTTGGGCGAGACCTCTTTTGCGGCCCGGCTGCCTTTTGCGTTGTGCGGCCTGGCTACGATCGCCCTGATCGCGTGGTGGATGTGGCGAGATGACGCCGACGTGGTGACTTGGCTGGTAATGTCGATCGGCATCCTGGGCAATATCTCGCTGATTCTCTACCTGCGCCAGTGCAGGTACTACGCGCCGAGCATATTCTTTTCGGTATTGCTGGCGTACATGTATCTGCATTGGAACGGCAAGCTGCGCTGGCTGGCAATCATGAGCCTGGCCCTCGTGGCTCTTTTGGCATCCAACTACTTGGCATACGCTGCTTTTGTCGTATGCGTGCTGGTCGATTACTTCATCTGGCAGGGGCGCCAACGCCGCCTGGATTGGCGGGGGTGGCTGATACTCACCTTGCCGCAGGTCGTGCTGGGCGGGCTGATCGCCTCGGTTTGGAACCCTATCGGCAAATCCGACAAGGTATTTGAGCGCACGAGCTGGCTGGGCGAGCACCTGCGAATCCTTTGGTGGACCTTCCGCGACCTGAACGCCTGCGAGTTCGGCGTTGGGGCGCTGCTGATCCTTGCCCCGCTGCTGTATTTCCTGCGGAAGGACAAATGGCTGCTGCGCGGCCCGCTGGCGATCTTCCTGTACTGCCTGGTGGTTGCAATGTGCTCTCCGCAGAAGGCGCCGCCGAACTGGCCGTTCTACACGCTGGTGCGATACCTCGCGCCGCTGATTCCGCTGTGCATTTTTGTCTCTGCCCGCGCGATCCTTGCGATCCCCGCCCGCGTGAGGCTCCTTGCGGTGCCGTTGGCAATTCTGGCCTTCGGTACGAACGTTCTTCACGGCGGCCCTTACTCCGACCGGGCCGTCTCGCTGCATACGCCGAAGTTGCCGCGCAAGTCGATCCATTCGAACTTCGTTCGCTTCCTAGGCGAGTTGATCGATCCGCCTCCGAGCGCCTGCAGGGCCACAGCCGAGTGGATTAACCGAAACGTCGCCCCGAGGCAGACCGTCTGGGCGGTGCCGGAGTACGCCGCCTATCCCCTCATGTTCTACGCGCGCGAGCCTGTATACGCCTGGCAGCTGAGGGATCCACCGGCCGAGCAGTTCAAGTCTTTGCCGGATATTCATTTCCAGGGCCGCGTGCCGCCAGATTACGTCGTGGTCTTTGGCCCTGAACAGTTCCCCAAGTGGGCCCTGAAGTGGCTAGAGAACTGGAAGCGCAACGGCCGCCGAGTGTACAGCCGGATACACGTGATTCCGCTCTATTGGTATGACCTGGTCCGGCCGGAACCCTTTGCGCATGCGTTTGGAAAAGTAACCAGCTTCGATCCGAACAAGGAAGGCGTGCTCATCTTCGGGGCGGATACCCGTCAAGAAGAGCTTCCTTAGACGTGCGGGACTTGGCGGGCGGCCGACAACCTGGGGATGGATGCGCGGAACATCTCCTAATCTTCTTCGAGATAAGCTCCGTTGCCGAAGGGATCTTCGCCGGCAGATGGATTGTTCTTGCGGTTCTGTTTGAACAGCCAGGCGACCCGCTTGCGGTCGGACCAGGCTTTCAGTGCGCTTGCAACATGCTTGGTCTTGGGGAATTCGACAAAAGTGCTCTTGCCGCCCTGTGCGAGTATTTCCTGGTGGACGGCCCGGCTGCCGAAGCGCATTGGGTCCAGCTCGCCGGCGAAGATGAAAACCGGGATATGCTTGTAGCGCTGGACTTCCAGGCCTAGTCTCTCAAGCAGTTTGCCGGCCGGTTTGGCCCCGACCGGGCCGATGGGCCAGCCGCCGCCGGACATAGCCGCCGCGAAGAGGCCCCTGCCGGCCTTGAGGAATTCCCAGCACGCCTTGCCGCCGTAGGAAAAGCCCGTGTAGTAAACCCTCTCCGGGTCGATGTTGAGGGCCTTATCCTCGATCAGGCTGCGGATCAAAGCCAACGTAGCCTGGCTGTACCATCCGCTCTCGTTGACGATGGGCCAGCCGGGATGATAGATCGGCGTGGGCTTGCCAAGCCGGCCCTTGGGGTGATAAAGGGCTGGAATGGCCTCCGGCGGCGGGATCTGCGGCACCAAGCTGAAGCACGCGAATTCTTCGTCATAGTAATACTGCGTGAAGAGATAACGCCCCAGGATCACCCTCTCCATGTTCCGACGGTTCTTCGTGCCGATGCCGCCGGAACCGGAAACCGACAACACCAACGGATAGGCCTTGGCCGGGTCGTAATTTCTCGGATACAGCAGTCGGTAGGGCAGCTTGGCCCCGCCGAACTCGAAGGAGCGCCCCACGTGCCCGTACAGCGTGCGCCGGCCGCGCCAGCAGACGTGCCGGACGTCCGTGATCTTGGCCTGTCCTTTGGTGTGCAGCAACAGCCAGGCAAAGCGCTCGCCCCGGTAAGCCGAGCTAATCAGTACCTCCTTGCCGCTGGAGACTTTCTTGAAGCGACTGTGAAGGTGTGCTTTTGCGAGGGCATTGTCGAGGTCGTCGACCGAGGAATGAGCGAGGCTCAGCTCCACAGACCCTTTGCCTGTGAAATCCACTATGATGCGGTGGTGGTTTGCCTCGTAGCCGGGGCGGAACCTTACCAGCGAGGCGATGCGGCATAGCCGGCCGTCCACCGTCCGCTGCGGCCAGCTTCCGAACTCCTCTATGCTGTAGCTGGTGGCAACCTCGTCGTAGATTTTGGGAGGCCTCGATTCGGCCAGACCTAGCCCCACGGTCGAAGCGATCACGATTATCAACGGCCTTAGCACGTTGCGCATGGACATCCTCACGATTCTACTCGCAGCCCTGATCAATCCCGGCAAGCCGAAATCCTGCTTTCCGGATTCATTACGAATGTACCAGATAGAACGTTCGACATAAAGTCTCGCTTGAAGCTGCCCGATTTTCCATTGCAGAGTTGTGAGGCCCAAAATCTCGCTTACCCTGCGCGGCGCGGCCGTAAGCTACAAGTCATCGTGAAGCTTGCCAAAAAGAAATGGCAGTGTGATGGCCGTCTACTTGGCTGATCAAATCGTGCAGGGCCTCGTTCGATGTTCCATCGACTATGGTTCCCGCCTCGTCAAACATCGGATGGATCATCAACTCGAATGAATGACGCGCAAGCAGTCGCCCCTTTTGCCTTCGGAAATGCAGACAATCGCCAACGGACCCGAAGTACCTGACGGCTGCCAGACCAGCGGTCTTGATCATGTGGTTGAAGAGGATCTTGTACACTCTCTTTGCGAAGGAGATGCCCGGCCCGCAATTCCGAGACAGTCTGATAAACGGCACCTTCTTGGTCTTGGCGATGCGCACAAGCAACTTTCCAATTCCAAATTCGGTGTGTACATGAATGTGGGAATCAATATGTGTGGGTAACAGACCATGTTGCCTGCATAGTTCGATCTGAGCGGAGATCTCTTCGCCTAGCGCCTCTTTCTCCAAGGTCTCCAGCTTGAAAATAGGCTGACTTCGATCATAGCAGAATCGACCGCCACCGTCGCAAAACCGCGAGCATCTCTTGATGCCGTCCGTCAAAGGCGCACCCTCGGTCAGAACAATATGCAGCCCGACATGCTCGATGAGCTTATTGTCATGGGCGGCCTGGCATGCTTCGGCGAATCCGGGCATATTGGGCATCACCGTTGTGCTTGAACACAATCCTTTCTCGAAACTGGCGAGGATTGCGAGATTGATGCGTTGATCATACCCAAAATCGTCGGCATTGATAATCAGACTGGGTTCGCCCACGCTATCAGGCCTCCACTTCATCCGTTACATCGACCACTTGGCCGGTATCAATCTCCCTGCCCAAGGGCAGTTCCATCTGGATGCGCTCTTTGGTGTCTTGCAACACCTCAAATTGCAGGTCTTCGAAGACACGGACCAGAGGTCCGTTGCGTTTTGTCTTGATTAACTCAGCTCGTAATGCTTCACACCCTTTTTCCCGTTCCCGCTGGGCAAGCCACTCGAACAGTGCATGTTCAACACGCTTCTGAACGACTCTGCAGGAGATCACAAGATCAACTATGGCAGGGATGCTCTGTCCTTCGTCGACGCTGAGAAACCCCACGATGCCGTAGTCGCCGAATCTGTCCTTGCAGTGGAAACCCAGACACAACATTGTCTTGGTAGACAATAACGCTTCGAACTCCTCGGCCGTGTACCTTCTTGTTGAGAGGTTCAATTGATTGGATCTCTGAATGAGCTCCAGACAGCGGTCAACATGTTTTCGTTCCGATGGCACGAATATGCGCATTTTCATACCGCAATTGCGCAGGAAGTCTTCGTAGTCTCCCGTGAATTCTTCCTTGGCCTTTTCGCGTTGGAGCTGGTTCAGGTAGGATTGCCTGCGCTTCTTGCTCATCTTGGTAACGGGCAGATCAAATTCGGTGTAGCCAGGCAGCTTGCATATTTCTTCTTCGGAATAGGTTCGCACCTGAGGCAAAGACGCTTCAACTTCTGCACGCTCGAATGCAGAATCATCTATCAGGGCGAACGTATCGATGCCGATATTGAGCCTTGAGGCAACTTGCTTGAGATTGGCGCTCTTCGGAGCCCAGTTGATCGCCGGATACAGGAAGTAATCCCCCAGGCCGCACTTCTCGATCACTTTCCAAGCCTGGCCGTGGTCGTTCTTGCTGACGACTGTGTGAATGATGCCTCTTTCGTCCAGTTTCTTGATCAGGTCGATGGCTTCGGGGTTTATTGCCAGACCCTCTTCGCCGTCCTCCACGAGAATGCCCTTCCAAAGAGTATTATCCAGATCCCATGCCACGCACTTGACCTTCTTTGCCGGCTGAGCTGTCTGTGCTTGTTTGTCGGGTGGGACTTCGGCACTCTTGTACTTCACAAAATCCAGCCAGGTGAAGATAACCCGCCGTTCGGCGTTGTTATCCGGATATAAGGACAATCTACTATTAGAAGGGCGGCGGTTTAGTCTGAAGTCTTTTGCGGGGACCTTGTGAGAGTTAAATCCGGGTACGATCTCGAAGGCGTGCCGAAATCTGACTTTTTCCTCATCCCAGTATTCGAGGATCAAGCGAAGTGGTTCCTCCTCCGGAAAGAAGCACTCCAGGACGAAATCATCACAGTGACTATCCGTGTCCGATCCCCCCAACCTTGAGAGCAGCTTGTCGCGAAATACGGCCCATGCGCCGTTCAGCCTCCGTTTCGGGCTGATGAAAGCCAGCGCGGACGAAAAGAAGCTCACTACGCTCGAAATACACCTGTCTATCTTGCTGTAACCCTGGTGCTGACGGCAAGATATGAGCCCGTCATAAAGCTTTGTCTCCAGCTTCGCCCATTTTCGAAAGCGGATGTCCGCACCACAGTTGATCGATCCCTGGAAAGCCTTGTTGGGATAGATGCCGTACACAAAAAGAGCACACTTCTTGTCTGCTCTGGGGACGTAGATCGGGCAGCTGTCATAGCACTCTGGGACAGCGCACTCCACGCAGTGCTCCATCCAATTCAGAAGTCGAACCTTTTCCACCTGATTGGTCGACAAAGCAGTCGAGGCAGGCGGATCTGGGTTACCCTCCTTTTTCCAGAGATTCTTTTGTGCCCACTCAAATTGAAACATACCCGGATGTACTCACTTGCTCTTGCTTCTATTGGCCCTGATTATAGTCTCCTTGTCACGTCAAATAGTCTCCCTTAAGAATAATCTTAACAATTTAGGACTTTGGCGCCTAGCAGCCCGTTGAAAAAGTCCGCTTGACAGGCATGATACAATTCAGGCTGTCTCCAGGGAAGGAGCAACGAATGGCACTGGGCAAGCGGAAGACCCGGGCCCGCACCCGGATCGCGATAACCGATCCGTCCGGATCGATTAGGCTGGCACGGATGTTTCGCGGCACGTCGGGCTGTCCGTCGATGGTGGCGATGATGTCGCCGCCGACGACCGCGAAACGATAACTCGCCTGGGTCTAAACGGAAGAGAGTTTCTGCTGGTCGCCTACGGCCGAGAAAAATGCACCGCAATGTACGAGTCTATCCTCACCGGCCGAAGTGTTGGCAGTGAGAAGCCCAGCCGCAACCAGGACGCCTGATGGAGGCAACGGACTTCCGAAGGAATTGCGATGCACGCAGAGAATCGCCGAGAAAGCGAAGGGTTTGCTCATATGCCCTTGCCATGCCCTCTGACGGCGGCGATAATGCTGGTCGGAAGCCTATGGCGGCCATGGGGGGGATTGATCTGGGAAATCTCGACTTACAACGGAACTACAGTTCAGCGGGAAGGAACTGAGCGATGCGCTTGCGGCGCTTGCGACGCCTGGTGAAGAAGGCTATTATCAGAAGTGGTTTCGGCCCGCTTCGAAGAGTCGAGATCATCAGCGCTCTGCTTAGGCTTGGAAGATGGCTCCGAGAGAGGAAGTGCCGCGTAATCCTCGACTCGCGGGATGAGTTGTTCAGGTATATCAACAACAAGGTTCTCCGCAACGAGCCTGTAGACTACCTGGAATTCGGGGTGTTCGAGGGCGAATCGATTCGGGATTGGGTCGAACTGAACGGTAATCCAGGCTCCCGATTCATTGGCTTCGATTCCTTCGAGGGGTTGCCGGCAGATTGGGAGTTCTTTTTGGGGAAGTGGCCGAAAGGCCACTTCACCACTGGTGGGAAGGTACCGGAGATCGATGACGAGAGGGTCGAATTCGTGAGGGGGTACTTCCACGATGTGCTGGCTGACTTCCTCCGGACTTTTGAGCGGAGGAACCGCCTGGTCGTCCATTT
>SDBS01003418.1_pt1 | contig 15603 bp, 17 predicted proteins | sample 2277091 | NCBI WGS metagenome assembly SDBS01 (sample SAMN10404972, study PRJNA504765) | marine sediment metagenome | isolation source: marine sediment core GS10_PC15, 163 cmbsf | place: Arctic Ocean: Southern Knipovich Ridge | collected 2010 | reverse complement strand
AGAAAAGGTCATGGCAGGAGTGAAATTTAAAGACGGCGAAGAAGTGAATGAAAAACAACAGGTAGCTTAGAAAAATACGGGGATGCGCTCAACAGCCGATACACAACTTTTGACAATATCTCTAGAAGCAAGATTGAAAACTCTAAGGAGTAGCGGAAATAAAGGGATGACGGATTTTGCTTTTGAGGAGCTTCAAAGAAAGATCGAGCAATTAGAAAACAGTATTCCAGAAATACCAAAGATTCCGCAACTTTGGACTGCTGATATTACCCCTGAACACCTAGGGACCATAATGGCTGAAAATGATGAAGCGATGGCTGTTCTCAGTGATGAAGGGGGGATTTTTGATATCCTCGGTGGCCTTTATTCGGGCGGTAAAGCAAATATCGACCTCTTCCTGCAAGGACACTCTGGAAGCCCCGTTCGCATTGGCAGAGGATCGCGTGCTCCAATTTTCTTAAATAGAGCTGTCTTAACAATGGGTCTTACTGCACAACCCGAAGTGATTAAGACTATATGTCGAAATTCTACTTTCAAGGGGCGGGGGCTTTTGGGTCGATTTCTTTATGTTATCCCTTATTCGAATATTGGCCACAGAAAATTGGATGTAGCCCCAATGCCGGGAAGTGTTCAAACCGAGTATCAAAATGCATTGAGGACTCTTATCGATAATGCTTGCTCAATCAAAAGAACAGGCGTAGGAATCGGCAAATTGAAACTGAGTCAAGCTTCCTATCAAAAGTGGCTCGAATATTCCAAATTAATTGAATCTCTTATGGGCGAAGAGTTAGGTCATCTTTCTCATATCACAGATTGGGCAGGCAAGCTCTCTGGGGCAATTGCTCGTATAGCAGGATTATTGCACTGCATGCGATATTATGCAGAAGATCCTTCCAGACATGAGATTGGAATAGAAGACATGAAATCTGCTGTACAAATCGGTCATTGCCTTACAAATCATGCACTGATTGTTTTCGATCTTGCACAAGCTGATAGCTCAATGGAGATTGCAAAGTCTATCTTAAGCTGGGCATTGGGAGAGCAAAGGCAAAGCTTTAAATATCGAGATTGCCAAAGGAAACTTAGGCGTTATAAAAAAAGTGATCTCCGTACAGGCATTGAGGTTCTTAAGGAACATGAAATCATCCAAGAATGGAAACTGCAACCAGAGGTAGGGCGCCCGAGCGATGTATTTGAATTGAATCCCTATTTGTTTGATAAGAGTAAGGAAAACGAAGGACAAAAAGGACAATAGGGAGTTTTGTCCCATTTGTCCCTAATGTCCCTTAGAACTGATGAGAAAAAAATGAAAAACCAAATGACATCAATTGATCCTAAAAAAGTAATAGATATTTCCCCTAGTGGAGAGATTTCTTTCAAGGATAAGGAATTCGAGCAACGTATTTGCCAAGTTACAGGACATGACGATCCAATGCATGCTTTATATCTCATACTATTGACTGGGGAGAATATTGATGGTTTTGAGAAAAAGGATATGGTGAACTATGTCATTGATGTTTTCGAGAAAATGAGCCCTTCTGATCCTGTAGAAGCATCATTGATACAGCAGTTTATTATTCTTCATCACCAAGGAATAGATCGGCTTAGTCGAGCAAAGGGATCAGAACATGCCACCAGCTCAGGTCATCAGGTAAACATGGCTACGAAACTATTGCGGTTGTCTCAGGAAACACTTGTGACTCTTCTAAAATATAAGAACAAGGGGCAGCAACAAGTCTTTGTCACACACGTGAATGATGGAGGGAAGGCTATCATTGGGAATCTTTCTCATAGGGGGGTGGATGGAAAAAAGTGAGGTATTACCCCATGCCCTCTGCGGAGCGAAAGCAAAACGGACTGGAAAATTTTGCCGTCAACCGGCAATGAAAAATGGTAAATGTAGAATGCATGGAGGTAAATCAACTGGGGCTAGAACGCAAAAAGGGCTTGATGCAATTCGAGCTGCAAATTTCAAACATGGGATCTATTCAAAAGAAAATCATAAAGCTAGAATAAGAGTTAAAAATATTTATAGCTTTTGCAAAAATTACATCCGCTCTTTAAATTAAAAATTATTGTAGATTAGATTAATTCGCGATTATATAATGATTGATCAATTTAAGGGAGTTAACATTGATGAAAAGAACATTCTGTTTTTTGTATTTCGCACTATTTCCATTTTTAGCATTTTCTGCTTCGGTTGATTACCCAAAGCTTCATAGAAGCGTTCAAGAAGAACTATCATGCTTGTGGCTTTCATATGCTCTTTATGAGTCAGGATTTCTAAAAGAAATTAATTCATTTGAAAAGTGGGAGGAGTATCAAGAATGTATGGAGAGATTTGATGCTTTATTTGAAAGCGCCACTATGGATAAAGAAGCTAAGCCTCTAATTGGCTACCTGGTATATGGGAATCGCTTAGAAGCTATAGAAAAAATTCTGGATAATGCAGATGAAGTTCAAAGAGTTCCAAGCTTCCCTTCGAAGCAATTCAAAGTAACTCTAAAAAAAATTACAGATGACAATGAAAAATGTTCAGACCTCTTTAATCGGTACAAGCAAAGCATAGAAGCTAGTCAGCAAGCTTAATCTTCAACAATGTATAAGCGGTACGTAAACTTGCCGGAGTTGTAGATAGCCTTCCCTTGACGTAGCTTGGTCCTAGCTACCGAAATTTTCTAGAAATAATTTCCCATTCCCTATATCCTAAGTGATCTAGGTTAATTTATGGTCATTACAGGTAGTTTTTGGTACTGATTTGGGAAGACTGAAAACCTCGCAAGGGTCAGTTCGATTCTGGCCAACTCGAGGAGAATCGAGAGGCACATTAAAAACGGAGAAATAAAATGAGCAAAATCGATCAATGTTTGAGTCATGTTCCAACACGTCAAGAACTAAACCCTCGTCCATTTGATTCTTCTGAAAGTGGATGGGGTGTTGCACGTCCCAATGGCTATTCGGTAAGAAATAATGGAGAATTTGACGTCTATTATGAGTATTGGTTCTTAGAAAAAGATCCTAATTTTCTACATAAAGAACGTACATGGGTTCCTTTATCAAAAATTCGATCTGGTGATGGCGCAGTCCCGTTGCCTTTTGGGACGTATACTTTAAGAAATATGGATTTAGCAGGAGATTTTAGGAGAGAAGGGTACTATCCAATCTTTACTGGATCTTTTTTCTATGGCTCTTTCTTTGCAGCTTACATGGAGTTTTTGTATGCATGTGAATTGATTTTTGAGAAAGCAATAAAAAATCAGAATGTAGTCACTAAATCGAATCGGTTTATGAATTCCAAAGGGTTTTGTATCGAAAATAACGTAGTTTACCGTAGCCATCTGTCCGTTACTCAAAGAGTTGCACTGGTTGCTTTTGGAGTTGGCATGATTTTCCGTGCATCTGTTTACTGTTGCCAGCTTGGTTTCATTTTTTATCCTTTTGATCGTGCTTTTGACCTGTATCTTTCAAAAACTTCAGCACCATTAAAAAAATCTGACTTCCCACTGTTAGAGCTGAAAAAGGCTTAAACTACCACAGTACCTTCTTAGTCAGCCAAGATTATCGAAGTGCGCGTGCTTCATAACCCCAGACTTGGGCAGAAGTCCCCCTAAATCCCTATATCAAATTAATGTTCAGTTAATATTTTTTCTAAAAAAACCCATTCAGTGAAAATATCCCAATTAGGACATGTGTAGAATGAACAAGCAAGCTAGTTTGACTACGTAAATTTGCCGGAGTTGTAAATTACCTTCCCTAGACGTAGCTTGATCTCAGCTGCCAAACTTTTCTAGAAATAATTCCCCTCCCTCTGTATCCTAGGTGGTCTAGGTTGATTTAAGGTCATCAGGGGTAGTTTTCAGAATCGATTTCGGAAGACTGAAAATCCTTGTGTCGCCAGTTCGATTCTGGCTCTGGCCATCTCAAGAATGTTTAGGAGTTTTTCGCTTGACTATGCAGGCCATCTGAAGGCCTATTGCTCCTCGCCCAACTTCCTAAGTTGTGCTCGTCGCACTAGCCTCCATCTGACCTACCTAATTCAACCGAAAATTCTCCTATCCATTCTTTCAATGGCCTGGCCATTTTCAAAATGCTGTAGCAGATGGAATAATATCAACCTTTGAGCTTTTCAACTTTGGATTATTTGGAATATAATGCTTTAGTATGTGGGCAGATCTGAATAAATAGTACACAGGATTTGGTATGCTAAACATAAGTTACGAGAGAGCAAGTCTAATTGCTCACTGGCCCATAAGCGTTTCCGCCCAAAATTCTTTAACAAAATGGAGGAATGCTGAGGGATGTAGCTCAAGTGAAAAATTCGTTAGAAGAATAGGGGTAGAGTTCGGATATGCTGGGCTTGTAATAACTGGCATTGTAGAGGCCATAGTAAAAGCTGTATTCACTCTCGTCTTCCTTTCGGGTGCTGCAATTCCCAATCTCAGACAAAAATCCATTCATTTAGCCTGTCAAAGCGCTCAAGGCATATTCTTCAGTCTTTTTAGTTCTATTGTAAGTTCCGTGTCTCTTATACAGAATCCAGTTACTGATCAGATGTTTGATAATGTCCCTTTTTAAAGAAAACCCAAATTGCCACTAAAAAGGCTTTTTATCAGATTATATACGCAAATTTGCCGGAGTAGCAGATAACCTTCCCTTGACGTAGCTTGAACTCAGCTACCAAACTTTTCTAGAAATAATTCCCCTCTATCTATAGCCTAGCTAGCCAAACTTGATTTTTAACAGTCTGCTGTAGTATAATGTTATTAAATAATTTATAAATATGAGGGATTTTTTTGTATGTCTTTTAGTTCTAATTGTTCTCCATGTGTTAACACTAATTCTTTCCGAGTTTCATCACGGGAACGGCCCGCGGAAGCTCAACTACTCATCGATGAATCCTTTGAAGTCCGCGTTCTGCCATTACACCAGGGGATGTTTGAAGGTAGATCAATTCATTATTTATATTGGGGCCAAGATAAGGATTACACATTTATTGATTCTCAAGGTTCTGTGGCAGGTATAAAGGCTTCAAAGATAGCAGAAGAATTTGCAAGCAAGAAAAAATTTGCAGTTCTAGATCTAGGCTGTGGGGTAGGGTCTTTTTTGCAGGGCTTAAAAGAACGATTTCCCAACGTCAAAGTCATGGGAGTCACTGCAGCAGACTTTCGCCCGACCCGCTACAATAGCGAGGGACTTAAGATACCCGATGAGGAATACGTCGTTGCAAACCTTGAGAATTTAAACCAAATCCAGGCTTTAAAGGGGGAAAAATTTGATTTTATTGTTTCATCTGTGACTTTTAGACACTTATCTGATCCTTTGGGCGTGCTCTGTCAAGCCTATGATTTACTAAACGAAAACGGAGTTCTCCTTGTAGATGATTTTCGTTTAAATGGAATCTCTGAAGACGAATACTTAGAAATATTTAAAGAGGCTGGATGTAAAAACTTAGAGATACAGACGTTTGGTGCTTCTGCTGTAGAAATAAAACAAACAAAAATCCGAAAGGTTGGATTCGATCGTTTATGCCTTCCTGTTAGCTACGATTTATCTAAATCAACCAAGGCGAGTGATCTTGAGCAGGCGAATATTTTTTATACCCGAGATGTGAAAAAAAATTAGTTGCTCGAATAGTCACATTTTAGGTTTAGGTATTCTTCTTCTTGTTGGAAGCCTTTTTGCATCCACTTTTTCCTTTTTAAAGGAATAAATCCCATACAATTGCCGTAGTTGTAGATAACCTTCCCTTGACAAAGATCAATCACAGCTTCCAAACTTTTCTAGCAATACTTCCCCATCCTTTGTATCCTATGTAACCCAGGTTGATTTAAGGTGATCACAGGTAGTTTTTGGGACTGATTTTGGAAGACTGAAAATCCTTGTGTCGCCAGTTCGATTCTGGCTCTGGCCAACTCAAGGATATCTGGGATTTCTCGCTTCACGATGCGGGCCATCTGCGGTCCCTTGCTCCTGGCCAAAAAATATGAGGAGCCTTTTTGTCAATTTTCCAACTTTTCAGGCCACTTGAGCATACCTGCTAAGCCAAAGGTTCATGTCTCAAAAACAGACGAGAGAGTCTGCAAAGTGCTCGAAGGATGTGTAACTGGCTTCAGGCTAACTGCTTGAGAGCACAGTTCGAAAAATTCCTCGTTATAAATGAATTATTTAATATTGTTCGAAAGTAAAACTTTTAAGGGCTTTCTTAGGGGAATGAATTCGCATACACCCTCTAAGAGGGTGTTTATAAATTCATTCCACCGCCAATAAGAGTCGTCTTTTTCCCTATGAGAAACTCTTCAAGCTCCACAAACTCAATTTGAGTTTGCTCCGCTTTCCAGAGCATTCTCTTAGAAAAAAATCTTGGCTCTTGGCGATGAGAAGCAATTCATAAACACCCTCTAAGGGCCCGTAAAGAAATAACCTGACAATCCTCAAGAGATGAATCGATTTTTCCCTCGAGGATTGCCTAAGTTATTTCTTTACGGGCCCTAAGCGCGATTATGTTTAAAGCCGCATTTGGGGAGGGGTTTGAACTCTCTTCGGAATATTCTTTTTTTATAATATAACTCAATGGGAATAAGTAGCTTATATTTTTTTTCTCTGTCTGGAAGGGCTAAAAAAATTGACATGTAATGATGTAATGGTGTAACATCACAGCTTAAATGCAGGTTGAAAAGTGAGTCAAAAGAGCAAAGAGGATGGTTGGCAAGGGTTTTTAGAAATATGTTCTAAAATCCACTTAGCTGAAGAATTTGGCCGTTTTTTAGATTTATTTTTGACCATTGAGGAAAAGGAGCTATTAGCATCGCGTTATATAATTATTAAGGCATTGCTAGAAGGGCAACTGACGCAGAGGGAAATCTCAGAAACTTATAAAGTAAGCATTGCCCAAATTACTCGGGGTTCGAATGCTTTAAAAGTTATCGAGCCTGCGTTAAAAGAATTTTTACTAAAGAAGCTTAGTTGAAGCTTCTGGGAAAATAAAATAATGACGAATTTAACAATTAAAAAAAGAAGGCTTAACTCTCTATTTTCTTCTTTTCGTTGGTGGGCATCCGCCCAATAATTTTTCAAAAAATAATCATTTTCTGATTTAAATCTAAAAGATATTTATTGGAATATCTTGTTGCAACATTGTATTAATTTTGAATTTTTAAGTAAAAAAGGGTTTTTAAAATGAGTTCTACTATAGGACAAGTAAAGCATGGTAGTGCATTAGGCGCTACATTATTGATCACTGGTTGCTGTATAGGCGCCGGGATGATTGGCTTCCCTGTGGTAAGTGCCTTGGCTGGTTTCATCCCCTCAACGATTTCTATGATCTTGTGCTATTGCTTTGCTACAGGAACTGGGCTGCTTATCTTAGAATCTACCCTATGGTTTGATCGGAAAGTGAATCTAATTTCAATGGCAAATTTCAGTTTAGGAAAAGCTGGTAAGGTCATCACATGGACATTCTTTCTTTTTCTATTTTACTGCTTATTTGTGGCTTATATTGATGGGGGAGGGCAACTGTTTGCTAGTATGCTCTCAACGATCTTCCATGCTCCGGTATCTAGAGAAGTTGGAATTTTAGCCTGCGTGGGTTTTGTTGGGGGAATCGTCTATGCGGGGACAAAAATGGTCAGTTTGGTTAGCCGCCTGTTTCTTCTTGGATTGGCATGCAGTTATTTAGCTTTGATGTCTTTGGGGCTCCCAAATGTTCAAGGGGCGCAATTGCTACATACGAATTGGAAAGCGGCTCTTCTAACAATACCCATTTTTTTAGTTAGCTTTGGATATCAAAATCTAATCCCGACATTGACTTATTATGTTAAAAAGAACGTGAATGTTTTGCGCTTTGCGATTTTTATCGGTAATTTGATTCCTTTATCGATCTATTTCCTATGGAATTTTGTCATTCTGGGGATCCTACCTGAAACGAGTTCTTCGGATCTTGCAAAGATTGTTAGCCAAAGCGACATGGTAACAGGGCTTTTGAAAAAGGCTTCAGAGTCCCAATCTGTTCTCTTTTTTGCGCAAGTATTTTCCTTTTTTGCAATTCTCACTCCATTTATGGCCAATACAATGGCATTTGTTGACTTTCTGAAGGATGGATTTAAAGTGACCGCCAAAACCAAATATGAACTTTTATTTTATGTTCTAGTGCTAGCTCCTCCGACTGTTCTCACTCTTTTATACCCGCGGTTGTTTTTGAAAGCTCTTGGAGTGGCTGGGGGATTTGCCGATGTCATTCTATTTGGGATTTTACCTGTCACAATCGTGTGGGTTGGACGCTACGTTAAAAAAGCAAAGGGTCCTTATCAGGTAGCGGGAGGAAAGATCTTTTTAATTTTTATTTTTCTTCTGTCACTAGGATTTATATTACTGAGGAATGGATGAACTATTTAAAGCGATTTAAAATTATTGATATTTCTCAACCCATTGAAAAGCGGACTGCGTGTTTTCCTGGAGATACTTCTTTTGACTTTTCATTAAAAGCATCGCATGCCGAAAGCGGTAGCTTTAATTTAACAGCTTATCAGATGAGTCCGCATGTTGGATCTCATGCTGATGCACCAGCTCACGTGCTCCCAAAAATGGAGAGAGGAAATTTAGCTGGAAGTATGCCACTAGATCCGTTTATAGGACCATGTATGGTCATTGACCTATCACCTTGTTGTGCAGAAATTACTCTTAAAGATCTTGAGGGAAAGCTTGACCTAACAGAGGTTCCTACCAGAATCCTTTTTCGTACTCGCTCCCATTCTCGCTTTGATCTGTTTGAAGAAGAAAATGCCTGCTTTTCAACGACAGTAATCGATTTTTTAAGTAGTCATGGCGTCCTACTTATTGGGATAGATAGTCCCTCGGTTGATGCAACTTCCTCTAAACAACTAGAGGCTCATCATGCTTTGATTTCTCACAATATGTTTTGGTTAGAGAACTTAGAATTGGATGGAGCGAAGGAAGGAGTCTATTTCTTATCAGCATTGCCTCTAAAATTAATGGAGCTTGAAGCAGCTCCTGTCCGTGCAGTTTTACTTGAATTTTTACCTGATAGGAAAGGAGATTCTTTATGCTAACAACTCATCTTCACCAGCTTTTGAATCAATCTTCTCTTACCCAAGAGGAAGCGGAATCCGCAATGAACAGCATTTTAGAAGGAGCAGATCCCCTTCAGACGGCGGCCTTTCTCGCTATCTTACGATATCGAGGTGAAACTGTAGAGGAGGTAACGGGGATGGTAAAAGCTCTGGAAAAAAAAGCGGTTTCTGCGCAATTACCCCATCCGACCCTGGATATTGTTGGAACAGGAGGGGATCTAGCGAGCACAGTGAATATTTCAACTGGATCGGCGATATTAGCTGCCGCATGCGGCATTCCCATAGCGAAACATGGCAATCGATCTGTTTCTAGTCGTAGTGGATCTGCAGATGTTTTAGAAGCCTTAGGAATTCAGATTGAAGTGCCTCCTGATCAATTGGCCGAAAGCCTTCAGGAGCTAAATATTGCTTTTATGTATGCCCCTTTTTACCACCCAAGCTTAAAAAAAGTCGGACCTATTCGAAGAGGGCTTAGATTCCCTACTGTTTTTAATATTTTGGGGCCGCTACTCAACCCTGCAAAATCAGAATATGCTCTGATCGGTGTCGCTAAGGAAAATGCTTTAGAACTTGTAGCGAAAGTGATTTTGCAATGTGGAGTGATAAAAAGGGCTCTTGTTTTTCATGGCTGCGGATTAGATGAATTGACATCGCTAGGTCCAATCACAGCATACCATGTTCATGAGGGCAACATCAAAAAGCTTGAAATTGATCCTGTTGCTTTAGGATTTTCTCCTTGTTCACTTCAAGACTTGCAAGGGGGAGATGCTTCGTTAAACGCAAGGATTTTAAAAGAAGTATTTGCGGGGAAAGATTGTCCAGTTGCAGATGCACTGATTTTAAACGCAGGTGCCGCTCTTTGGATTTTTGGAAGAGCTCCTTCCCTTGAGGAAGGCATTCGCATAGCTAGGAGTGTATTAAAAGCGGGGAAAGCCCTCTCTTTGCTTGAAAAATGGGAGACATTTTCAAGAAAAGTAAAACTTATGAGGAAATCATGAAAACTACAAATTATTTAGATGAAATTATAAAACGGAAAAAAGAAGAAGTTAAGCAGCTTGTTGAATTAACAAAAAGCAATCCTAATCATGTGCTTAACAAGATTTTAGATCAAAATCGCGCTCCAAGCACGAAGTTTGCTCGTGCTTTAAGAGGGTCTACACTTGCTGTAATTGGGGAAATCAAAAGGAGCTCTCCAAGTGCAGGGGTTATTCAAGAAATTGCAGATCCAGTTGAGCTCGCTTTAGAGTACTGTAGAGGCGGAGTTTCTACAATTTCTGTTTTGACGGATAAAGAAGGATTTGGAGGGTCTCTGGATGATTTGTGCCAAATTTCTCTTGAGTTGGGGAAGGAGTATTCTCATATCCCCATCTTGAGAAAAGATTTTATTCTTCACCCCTTACAACTTGCAGAAGCTGTGTATGCAGGTGCCTCAGCTGTATTGTTAATTGTGGGTGTGTTGGGTAATGACTTAAAAACTTTTGTCGACGAAGCTACCCAATTGGGATTGGAGACTTTAACAGAAGTCCATAGCTTAGAAGAACTGGAACTAGCACTTAAAGCAAACTGTCCGATTATTGGGGTGAATCATCGCAATCTGAAGAATTTTACAATCGACTTAACTCTGTCAGAAACCCTCGCACCTATTATTCCAGCATATGTGATTTCAGTTGCTGAATCAGGTATCCAGGAGCCTTCACAAGCCAGAAAAATGGATGCTCTTGGATATGATGCCGTTTTAGTAGGCCAGGCCCTTGTCCGGTCAAAAAATCCCTCCTTACTCATTGCACAAATGAAAGGAGAGCCTAATGAAAGTTAAAATCTGCGGTATCACCGATCCAGAGGATGCTAAGCATGCAGCACGTTGCGGCGCAGACTATATAGGAATCATCTTTGCGCGTTCATCTAAGCGCTGTGTATCATTATCGCAAGGAAGGCAGATTGCCCGTATAGCGAGAAAAGAAGGGGCAGAACCTGTGGGAATATTTGCCGATGAAACAGCTGATGAAATATTTTCAATTTGCAGAACATGTGAAATAAAAACGATACAATTGCATGGAGAAATTTCACAAAAAGCTTTTTTAACGCTTCGACCTCATTTTTTTATTATTTATGCTGTTTTTGTCGAAAGTGATGGAACGATCTTGCCTGGGCAAAATATCCCACCTGGGCCCATTTTGCTTTTTGACTCTCCTAAGGGAGGCTCTGGAAAATCCTTTGCTTTTGAAGACCTTTCCCTACCCAAAGATTGCGAGTGTTTTTTAGCCGGCGGTTTAAATCCTAATAATATCTCCAGGGCTATCGAATTATTGAATCCCGATGGAGTCGATGTAGCAAGTGGTGTGGAATATGCTTCGAACATCCGAAAAGACCCTGAGCTTATCGAGAATTTCATTCAGGCTGCAAAAAAAATAGAGGAGGAAGTATGAAACACCCTTACCCTTTCGGTGGACAGTTTCTGCCAGAGATTTTAATGACTCCCATTCAAACTCTTAGCGAAAATTGGGAAGCACTGCAAAGAGACCCAGATTTTCGCAAAGAATTGGATGATCTTCTCAAATCTTATGCGGGACGACCAACTCCTCTTACTGAAATAAAGAATTTTGCCAAGGCAATCGATGGTCCCCGCATCTTTCTCAAGAGGGAGGATCTTTTACATACCGGGGCACACAAAATCAATAATGCTTTAGGGCAGTGTTTGCTTGCAAAACATCTAGGCAAAACTCGTGTCATTGCCGAAACAGGAGCCGGGCAACATGGTGTGGCGACAGCAACGGCTTGCGCTCATTTAGGTCTTGAATGTGTCGTCTATATGGGGGCAACAGATATTGAAAGACAACGGCCTAATGTTGAAAAAATGCAGATATTAGAAGCGCAAATTATTCCTGTTATTCAAGGCTCGGCCACTTTAAAAGAAGCCATCAATGAAGCCTTGCGTGACTGGTCGACGAACTATGAATCTTCTCATTATTGTTTAGGATCTGCCGTTGGGCCAGCTCCTTATCCTGAAATGGTACGGTCATTCCAATCCATCATTAGTTACGAAATAAAAGAGCAACTTCAAGTTCTTAACTGTGGGGTTGTGGATCTTTTGATTGCATGTGTAGGGGGAGGATCCAATTCGATTGGCTTTTTCCATCACTTTATTCCTAACGAATCGGTAAAACTAGTAGGCGTCGAAGCGGGAGGAAAAGGGAATAAACCTGGCGAACATGCAGCTCGATTTTCAGGAGGGAGCCCAGGTGTGCTCCACGGTTGCTACACATATCTGCTCCAAAACGAAGAAGGACAAATCCAATCAACGCATTCTATTTCTGCTGGGCTGGATTATCCCGCAATTGGTCCAGATCATGCTGCATTATATGAGTCGGGGCGGGCTAGTTATGTAGCCGTAACGGATGATGAAGCCTTGGACGCGTTTCATCTTCTAGTGAAGTCTGAAGGAATTATTCCAGCTTTAGAGTCGAGTCATGCTCTAGCTTATTTAATGAAAATTGCTCCCACGCTAGATAAAAAAAGCATTGTCATTGTGAATTTATCCGGAAGAGGTGACAAAGATTTATCTCAAATTATTCATTACAAAGAAGGCAAAAAATGAACGCGATAAAAGAACTATTTCGAGAAAAACAGCCCTTCATTGGATTTGTTGTGGGTGGAGATGGTGGACTGCAGTATTGCACAGAGTGCTGTTTAGAGCTGATCGAGGGAGGGGTCGATATTTTGGAAATAGGACTCCCTTTTTCGGACCCAGTCGCTGATGGTCCAGTAATCCAGCGAGCCTCTGAAAGATCTCTTAGTGGAGGCACTACTTCAGCTACAATCTTAGAAATTGCAAGAAACATTCGGAAAAAGAGCAGGGTGCCTTTAATTTTATTTAGTTATTACAACCCACTTCTCAAACAAGGAGATTCCTACCTTCAAGATTTAAAATCAGCCGGTTTTAATGGAGTTCTTGTGGTTGATTTGCCACCCCCAATTCAGAATAAGGACCATCCCTTTTTTCGATCATTGGAAGCTGCTAACCTCATACCTATTTTTGTCATTGCCCCTTCAACAGAAGAGGCCCGCCTAGTACAAATAACCAAAATTGCAAATAGTTTTCTTTACTATGCCTGTCGAAAAGGGACTACTGGGATCAGAAATCAATTACCCGAAGATCTTTCTTTTCAGATCTCTCGCATCAGGCAAAAAACAAATCTTCCCATTGCCATTGGTTTTGGTATTGCTGATCCCAAAAGCGTAACAGTTGCTCTTTCAGAAGCTGATGGTTTTGTTGTTGGCTCTGCTTTTGTAAAGCTCATGGAGCGCCATGCAGATCCAACTGAGTTAAAAGCCTTAGCTCAATCTTTAAATCTACATTCTAATATCGAGGAGACAAGATCATGAATACCCTTTTTCAAGAATACGAGACAATGGCCAATCAGCTCGATGCCAACGATCCACTTAAAAGGTTTCGAGATCGCTTTGCCCTTCCAAAAAATAAAATCTACCTTTGCAACAACTCCTTAGGGTTGCCCCCTTTGGAAGTTCCTACTGCAATGGAGGCTCAGTTACAAAAATGGGCCAATCTGGGGGTGGATGGATGGTTCCAAGAAAAAACAGGCTGGTATTCCTCCTTAGACCGCCCTTTAAGAGACCCATTATCTCATCTTCTCGGAGCTAAATACGATGAAGTGATTGTAATGAACAGTCTGACGGTAAATCTTCATTTGCTGATGGTTTCATTTTATCGGCCGACGGAAACGAGATATAAGATTTTAATTGAGGCCCCTTCATTTCCATCCGATTTGTATGCGCTTAAGGATCAAATTCGTTATCACGGGCTTGATCCTAAGGAAGCTCTGATTATTGTTGAGCCCCGTAAGGGTGAGCACCTCTTGAGACAGTCCGATATTGAGGAAATGATTGTACAAGAAGGGAGTTCAATTGCCCTGGTCTATTTAAGCTGTGTCAATTTTCTCACCGGTCAGCTTCTCGATATTGAAAAAATCACGAAACTTGCAAAAGAACAAGGGTGTTTAGTGGGCTATGATGTAGCCCATGCAGCGGGTAATATTCCTCTAGAGCTTCATCGGCTCCAAGTTGATTTTGCTGTCGGCTGCTCTTATAAATATCTCTGCAGTGGTCCGGGAGGCCCTGGAATCGCTTATGTTCATTCTTCTCATCATGATCAAAATCTTCCCCGCTTCAGCGGCTGGTGGGGGAATGATCCTAAAACCCGTTTTCAGATGCAATTGCAACCAGAATTTGTGCCCTATGGAGGTGCCTACAGCTGGCAGCTGAGCACGCCTTCGATACTGGCGATGACCCCTTTGCTTGTATCTTTAAAGATCTTTGAAGAGGCGGGTATTCATGAAATGCGGAAGAAATCGAAATTGCAAACGGCCTTTTTGCTAGAGCTTTTGGAGCAAATTCCTGCGCACTATTTGGAAATCGTAACGCCCGAAAATCCCAATGAGCGAGGCTGCCAGATTTCTTTGCTTATAAAAAGGAATGCAGAAAAGGTTTTGAAAAACTTAGAGAATAAAGGTGTGATTTGCGATTTCAGGCCCCCAAATATTATTCGAGTGACCCCATCGCCACTCTATAATACCTTTTTTGAAATCTATCAATTTATTCACCTGCTCACTGAAGCATTAGAGGCTTACCATGGATGATTCAATCGTTTTTTTTGCGGGTTCTTCGCATCCCGAACTTGCTGAAGAGATTTGCGCACAATTAAATATTGCCCAGAGCGAAATCTCACTTAAAGCATTCCCAGATGGGGAGCTCTCTGTAGAAATTTTAGAAGATGTAGAGGGGCGAGATGTATTTATCTTGCAATCACTTGGAGTAAATCCAAATCACTATTTGATGGAATTGCTGATTATTATTGATGCATTGAAAAGGTCTTCAGCAAAAAGCATTACGGCTATTGTTCCCTATCTGAGTTATTGTAGGCAAGACAGACGTGATAGACCAGGAACTCCGATTACAGCAAAATTAGTTGCGAATCTTTTATCTTCAGCCGGAGTAGATCATCTTATTACGTGTGATTTGCACTCAGATCAAGTTGAAGGTTTTTTTGAAATTCCAGTGACCCATCTTCGTTGTCAAAAGCTTCTCAGTGATCACGTTAAAAAGTCGATCGAAGAAAATTTCATCGTCGTTGCTCCAGATATCGGCAGCATAAAAATTGCTGAGACCATGGCAAAATTTCTAGATGTTGAACTAGCTGTTATCAAAAAAGAGCGATTTAACTCCTTTGACGTAGAAATGACCTTAATTGGGGATGTGGCCAATAAAAACGTATTGATTCCAGATGATCTTTGCTCAACAGCGGGAACTTTGATTTCTGCAGCCAAGCTATGCAAAGAAAAGGGAGCAAAAAAAACTATCGCTACAGCTACTCATGGTTTATTTGTAGGTAATGCAATAGAAAAGATAGAATCTAGCAACTTAATTTCTCTTATAGTTGCAAATACTATTCCGTCTAAGATTCAATCTTCAAAAATTCTCTCTGCTTCAATTGCAAGTATGC
>SDBS01003417.1_pt1 | contig 15603 bp, 12 predicted proteins | sample 2277091 | NCBI WGS metagenome assembly SDBS01 (sample SAMN10404972, study PRJNA504765) | marine sediment metagenome | isolation source: marine sediment core GS10_PC15, 163 cmbsf | place: Arctic Ocean: Southern Knipovich Ridge | collected 2010 | reverse complement strand
ACCGTCGCCAGGGTGACTGAATTATTGCGCCCGGCGAGATGTTTGATGAGATTATATGGTCGTACCCTGATGCGGGTGGGGGAATATGGGACTATGAAGAGGATGTGCATCTTAGCTGGGGTGCATGAGCGCAGGTGGTTGGGTTGCGGAGGAGTAAATAGTATGCCCAGATATGAATGTCCTCATATAAGATTTGGTGAGGCGAGAATGTGCTGATTGTTTGATCTCCAATGATCGACATTTAATACATCTATCTGGTAGCCAATTCCTTCTAGGTCAATTACGATAGGATGTCTTGCGAGATCATCCTTTCCGCAATCATGAATTTCCATTATCAGGATCGGCTTGAAATTGTTTAGGATAGATTGAGCTCCTGCAATTACCTGACTTTCGGCGCCTTCAACGTCGATCTTGATCATATCAATGCGTGTAATTCCGCAATTTTTGAAATAAATATCCAGGCTGGTTGTCTTTACAATTACGGTTTTACTAAATTTATAGGCCTCACCGGGGGCAATATTGTTTACAAATCTACTCTTTGCGGATTCTTGAGGTATAGTATGTAATTCTTTTTGATTGCTATGATTACTAACAGCCAATTGCTCCACAGTGATATTTGTCAAACTATTGGCTTGGATTGTTTTTTCAATGCAATCATAATTCTCCGGTAAAGGCTCAAAAGCAAAACAATATCCGCCCTTCCCGATAATTTTTGACATGAGTAATGAGAAGTAACCATGATGAGCTCCGATATCATAAACAACCCACCCTGATTTACAATGATCTGTAATCGCTTGAGCAATATCAGGTTCGTATGTGCCGAAAATATATCCAGGTCTGATTTGTGGGTTTGTGAAGATTTTATAACTCTTAAGTGCCCCAGATTGAATTTTATATAAATCTTCTCCAGAGGATTTTGAATCTAAAAAGACTGTTTTTAGATATTTTCCGAATGGGGATCGTCTCAGAATAATTATAAATTGGTGAGGGACAAAGGAAATGAAATAATAACCAAAATTCCTAAGAACCTTCCTCATTGATTCAAGGATTGACATTGTATTTTTATTTATAATTTCCTCAGCCCGGGGCAGCTTTTTGGAAATGGAAATTTCCAGGGTTATTTCCTGGAACATGACATTAATTCTAATTCTATAAGACAAATATTCTAGATTGTATATCCCATGCTTTGCATTTTGCTTCCTGCAATCATAAGAACTTGATTTAAATCTTCCTTTGATAAGTATCTCCTGTACTTGTCTATTGAATTTGAACGAACATCTTTATATTCAAATCCTTGTGGGTCAATATTCAAGTAGTTCCCTAAATTTTGAATGGTCAAAGCGGGGTTTGTTACAAAATCTTCGTAACGAATTATATTTATACTATTCCTATTTCGCTCAATTGTTTCTACACATTGGATCCACCTTTGAGCGATATTAGATGCGTATTGCAAACTTGGATGATAATAATTCTTCCATACGCCCCTGCTCTTGATTAAGAATGAACTGACTACATCTCTGGGATCCCGATAAATTGCGATATATTTATTGTTTTGATTTTTAGCTAAATTGTCGAGTATAAACCAATAATCGGGATACTTCTCCCCGACATAGGTAACATGTGAAAACATACGATGTAGAGAATTGTCAACGGTATCCATATTCACAGTATCTGGTCTCTGAGCATGTGTATACATTAGATAACGTAATACAAAAAGAGAATTCCTAATAAAGCCTAATCCGGTTAATTTTCTTTCAATGGAGAATCGAGGATTTATGATGGGAGAATTCCTTTTATTAATCCATCGTCTCAGAATATCATTTCTATACTCATCAAATGATTGGTTTAAATTCCAATACCATCCAAACTCACCTGTGAGTGTGATTAATGGATGGCTATTACAAACTTTTGATAAGATTGATGTGCCTGAACGTTGAAGTCCAGTAATGATAATTCCCATAAAAAAAATTAATAAAAAGAATTACTTGTTGATTTTCGTTTATTATGACATCTTACTCAGATTCTTCTGTTGCTTGAAAACCTTTAGAAAAAGTAAAGCTTTTGTATGGTTGTGTTATTGCCTTCCAAAAATTCTTTGATATCAAGTGTAATCCAGAAATTATCAATCCTGCTGAAGAATATAATAATCTGCTCATTGCGCAAAACAGACGATTTTGCACGATATTCCAATAAGCAGATGTTAAATACAGCCTGATAATTCGACCATACCAGTAGTTTCTGTGAGTTGCAGTTTTTTTAGCCGAATCATGAAGTCGACGAAATACTTTTGGATTATTTATAATTTGCTCACGGGCATATAAACTGTCTTTGGGATATTGTTCCCAATCGATAGTACTTCCTGATCTTCCCATCGTTTTGCATGAAATTGTTTTTTCTACATAGGAAAGATCATGGGATAGAGCAAATCTTCGGAGCAAGTCGATATCCTCTGCACTTGTTATTTGAGTATTAAATCCTCCCAAACTAAAAAAAATCTCAGAAAGAATTATCGATGATTGTAAATGAATGCATTCACCAGCCATTACCTGGATAAAACAATTACCAATCAAATTCTGTTCTAATTTGATAAGTTTGTTGCCTAGTCTATCAACTAATTGTGTTACACCATATATCCACTCGGGATTTTCTTTTTCAGAAGTCTCCCACAAATATTTCAAGGCATTAGGAGACAACCAATCGTCATCATCTAAAAAATGTAGATATTTTCCTTTGGCAATCGAAGCGCCAGTATTTCTGGCGACACAAAGCTTACGGCGGTTTGTGTTAATCAATTGCACCTTGCTAGATTCATGCCATGGTTCCTGACGGAGAGTATGCCCAGAGTCATTTACCACAATGACTTCGAAGTTAGCGGTGGTAAAGTCCTGGTTCAAAACGCTTAATACGGTCCTAGCCAATGTCTGGCGACCGATTGTAGCGATAACTGTTGAACAGAAAAAGTTATTATTCATTAGAATCCCATACTATTCATAAGTTACATTTCAAACGGGTCGAGATAATTCAATCTGGTGTATGTAACGCTAAATAATCTTGTCAAGTATTAACGATGTGAATGCACCTATTGCAAGAAATAAAAAGTGAGATACGGATTATCTAATATTTTAAGTTTGTCAAATATTATCAAATTCATGCACAGTATAAAAATAATAATGTTACTTATTGAAGAAAAGTTTCTCAGCCTGGGTCAGCATTGTGGAAATGGAATTTTCCAGGGTTAATTCCTGGGAGATGAGGTTGTAAGCGTTTAGCGATATGGTTTGCCACTCTTTTGGGTGGTTGATGTAATAGGAGACCGTTTCCGCCATTTGTTCGGGGGGGCATTCCACCAGATGAACCCGATTTATAAATGGATATTCGTTCTTGCCGGGTTCTGTAAGGATCACAGCGCCATTTGCGGCGGCAATGTAGTAACGTATACTTATTTCATCAGTTGGATAAGCTAAAATATTTAAGACGAACCAGGATCGATTGAGCAGTCTGGTCCTTTCTTCTCCAAAAATGAAAGGCTGCTCAATGCCATCATAAACCAGCATCTCCAGACCTTTGTTAGCCAGTTCTTCCCGCAGACCATGAATAATCCGTTTACGCCGTTCAGTTCTGATTTTACCCATCCATAATACGGCTATGTCTCTGGATAAGTCCCGTATTTCGCCGTAATCGGGGTGATAACCCCTCGGTATCAGAAGCGAATCAATGCCAAATCCTGCGAACACTTTTTGATAATCACTGGCTGGAGTTGCCAGGATATCGAGAAGATTATTTCGATCCAACCAGAGGATGTCACCGAGGTTTGCGAACCGGGAACCTCTATTAGGTTTGATTTTGTTTAGAAGCTTATAAAAATTGAGGGTTAAAGGGTTGGGTTCAAAAGTATTGTAAGCGCCTGAGTAAACTACACCGAAAAAATATTGCAGCCACAAGGGCATCGAAATGTACAAGTTTTGTTGGAACCAGTAAACGAGGATGGGTTTTTTATTCTCAGGAATTTCACGATATTGGGAGAAGAAAGGCAGCAGACTTCCATAAGGACCTTGAATCAGGATGATGTCTGCGTTGCTTGGGATTGGTTCGTCATATCTGAAAAAACAGTGGTTGTATCCAAGCTGTTGGATGACCTTACCTTGTGGTAGGTGAACGCCTGAATTGGATTTCCAAAGCAGGCTGGCAACGGTGGGATTATTCGTTGTGATTGGATTAAACCGTGAGTGCGATGACACGTTTTTCTAAAACTTGAGGGCTGGTTTCTTGTACAGTGAAAATATTTTGGTACAGCGCATATATAACTCAAGCGGCGAAGATAAGCTCAATGGCATCTACGGGCAGGTGGTAGAAAACGCCCGTAAGGGGCGAATGAAAAAAACCTACCTCCTTGGGGAAATTTTCATCCCACATAAAAAAAAAGAGGGTAATAGCCCAAACAGGACAATTTATTCCTAATGGTTGAGGCAACACCGTCGCTGAACCCCTATTTGACTACAGTCATTCTTTTGTTTCTGGTTCTCACAACCCGATTCAAATGATAAAAAATCTGGGTGATATATATGGATTGAACTAATATTGTGTGCTATCTGCCTCCGCAAGGAGGTTGATGATCTTTAAGTCCGGCCCAAAAATCGATTGAAAGAACAGATAGCCCGGCAGAAAAAAACCATAAACTACCCCACAAGGTGCGGCTCAAGAATGTAAAGAACCTATTTTGACGCCAATTCCACAAAGCAGAGGCTATGTAGACACGAAAAATGCGCCCGCGCCAATAACTGGTGTCTGCAGAATCCCTTAATGTATTAATGATCCCATCCTCATCTAAAGCCCTGTTACGAAGGATTCGATTTTGTTCAGGAGTATTTTGATGATTCGTAACGCTTGACCAACCGATACCTCGCCTGATATAGGCAACCGTAGCATGGGAATTGACAAATTTCCCGTGCAATGATATTCGAATCCATAGATCTGTATCTTCGCCAGGTGATATCAGGCGATCAAAACCTCCTACTGAAAAGAAATCGTCAGCTTTGACTATTGCTGATCCGACTTGTATAAACGCCCCCCCGACCATTTGGGAGACACAATTTCCACTTTTGGCTAAATTTAATTCGCCTAAATTGTTTCCTTCAGAGTCAATGAATTCAATACCTCCGTAGAGAAGACTTGCATCAGGGTTTGACTCAGCTAACCTCCAAAAAACATTCATTGCTTCTCTGTGAAGCCAATCGTCATCATCCAAGAAGTGTAAGTATTTCCCTCTTGCAATAGCCGCGCCTGCATTACGAGTATGGCAGTATCCACGTAGGGAAGTATTGAGAATGCGAATATTTTTGGATTGTTGCCAATCTCTTGCCGCTAAAGGTCGGCCGGAATCGTTGACTACAATTATCTCAAAATCACATTCTATAGGAATATTTACTTGTTTCAGTACACTTATTACAGCACGCGATAAAGTAGGGCGACCAATTGTGGGAATGATTGTAGAAATGAACATGTTATCAGTTTAATGTTGCTTCAACAGCACTCGAAGGGAAAAGCTCAATTTCAGTGAGGGAGTACAGTGAAATAGCTGTCAGGTGAAGCGTTTTATTAGCCATGCCAAATTTCACTTTACACCTATACCATTCTCAATGCAACCCAAAGACTGTAGATTGTTCCAGATTGTCAGACCTCTTTCCTTCAGTCCGGATAAGTTAATCCCATCATCTTTTGAGATAGGAAAGAGCGCGTACATAATATCAGTCTCAGGACTGTTTACCCCCCGAAAATGAGCAACAGGCGCGCTCTCGCGCGTTCCGTAAGAACGTGCGAGCCAACTGATAGTGTTTTCCTGGAAAGTCAACGTGGAAGCTTCAAGAAAAACTAGAGCGAGATGTGCTCCCTGGTGAGTTGAACAGTAAAGCGAAACATGATCATTTAATATTGAGATCTGGCCTGGCATAAAGTGAAAGTATAAGTCGATTTGGTATTCAGATCGCCCAATTAAACGATCCCGAATCAACCAGACCCGATCAAATTTTGAAAAGTAATACACCCGCCTGTGTGTCACCGCAGACGCCAGCCGACAATATCCATCGTGTTCACAATCCAATAGATCGTATTCGTTTGTTGTAATCCAGGAATTTACTTTTAGAGTGGCAGTTTGCTTCAGTTGAAATAAGATCTCTTCCTGGATGGGGTTTATTTCTGCTCCATCGACAGTAATCGTATTATGAAAAGCCGTCGACCGGAATTCATTCCGTGCTTGCCAGTTTTCTGTGTAAACATAACTTCCGGGATCAACTATGAATGTTGATCCATGGCTGCACATCTCAAAGCTATGAACATCATTATGCGCGTGACCGCCGATCCCATTCTGACCATTTGCCCCAGCGTCAACAATCATATATAAATCATCATTCCTCATGAGGTATATGCCCCCACTTGAAAATGCTTTAGAACCTAAATTCTGCGGAGACAGTTTTTTTCGATCATATGCTTCTTTGAAAGATATCGCCTGCTCTCCCAGCAGCCATAAAGCCTCCTGCCACTGATCTCCTGCCGCTTGGGCAAAATCATCCCTTTGAAAGAGCACGGCACCTATTGCCAGCAGATACCTGTGATCAATCCACTCTCGCTCGGGGTTAGTCCAAACGTTTAACCGGTGCAGCCGACCGTTGTCACAGTCGCCAATTATCGGGACAGTGCCGTCCGGCTTGGTATAGTACATGACGAATTCCAACATTTTCTCAAAGCGAGCCATGACCTCATCCGGAACGGAAATACTGTTTAGCCTGCACAGTAAAATTGGCGAAAGAAGCAACTCTGTTGTTAGCCGGTGATAGGCGGTCGAAGCTTCAAAGTTCACACCATCAGCATAGACCTGGTTGAACATTTCCTGCCACAACTCACGCATACCAAACTCGCGCCATTCTGCAGCCTCCTTGAATTCTGGACAAAGAATGCCCAGGTAAATCAATCCTACCAGGTCGGCAAGGTAGTGGTTATTATTGACCAGCCACTGGTTCTCAAGATTCCGGCGGATATGGCATCCATGCACCAGAAGACTCTTGTAGAAAGTTAATAGAAATTCATCGGTCAGGCTAGGCGAACCCTTGAAGAAATAATACCCCCACAACCAGTTCACGATCCGAATGGCCACATCCATGGTGCAAGCCCAGTTCACGCCGAAAGGCCAGGGGTTGCTTTCAATCCAATCTTGAACCTGCGCTACATACTCACGCGCGTATCTCTCGTCACAGGTGACCCAATATGCCTGTCCTAGCCGGATCAAATGTTGGCAGCGACTCAGTTCCCATGGAACTATGATGTCGTAACCCCCGGGGTATGGTGCGTATCGGATGCGTTTGTACAAAGTCTTAGGATTCCACCGATGCCCTGTCTTAAAGTCCACATGCCAATCGATCTTGTCTCCTAGGGGCGTAGGACCGGAGCCCAGTAAGTCAAAAACATGTGCACAGATCCGATCAGCTTCGGCTACCAGAAGATCGGGAGCTTCAGGTGCAAGCTCTTTCAGCATAGCGACAACCTGTTCCTTAGTATCACTTTCAATGAAAAAATTCCGTCCTTTTCCCCATTCGCCTAACATGGAAAGAGAAACCCCAGGCATCAGCGCACTTTCAAGTGTAGGTTTGCGATTCAATATTCCAATACGAGATGCAGCGTCTTCATACAATTCCTTTGCGCGTCGGGGACCGCTATGATAAACCCTCTTCGGCAAAGTAAACCGTCGGAGGGCCAGCAGTTTTTCCGATGTGTACCGCTTTATGTCCTGCACGGGATGATCACTGAACCGTATATTTGTGAAAAGTGAAATAGTAAGCCGCAGCTTGACGAATTGCCAGACTGAGGAACATAGATAATGTTGTTGCCCATGCCATGCTCGCGGCGCTGGCTGTTGATGATGCTGACACGATCGATCTTACTATGACCTTATCCTTTTTGATTAGTTTGTTGTATCATTAAATGTCTTTACCAGTCGCTTTGTAAGCACCTTTCTGTTATATCGGCTAACAACCTCTGGATTTGGGTCATAATACCGCTCTTTAAATAATTGATAATCGTCAATGGACATCTTTAGAATTTCACAAATTCTTTCTGTGTCATTAAAGTGAACAAAGCACCCTGTTCTACTAATATGAATTAAGTTGGAAGCTTCCCCTTCAACACCTATCAATAGAATAGGTGTACCGCTGACCATATATTCAAACATTTTGCCAGGATATATCTTCGCCCAACCCGCTGAATTCCCAAGAGTCAGTAAGAGGATGTCCGCCTGGCGCATTTCGATTAAAGCTTTCGGATGAGGTACCCGGTTAGTGATTTCAATATTGATATTTGATGTGTGCTCATTTAACCAATTTCTATCCTTAATAGCAAGACCACCAACAAAACGGGTCAGGATTTTGTCACTATGAAAACCCAATTTTTTCAGGGCTTTAAAATATGGAATTACATTACCTTCGTGAACAAGGCCCACATGGGATATCTTCAACTTCCTATCGCTGTTATCGTCCCGGTTTGATAAAGATTTTGAAAATAAATATTTCTTGTCATATCCATTCTCTATGGTTAAAAAATCACTCCTGTTTCTGCCAGGAGATAAATCATAAAGATCTTTCGATGTTTGAGGGGTGGTGGCAACGATCTTATCGGCAATTGATAAGACTTTTTTCTCAACATAAAGATCTACAACCCTCCTCCAACCAGTATTAATAAAAACAGGGTTTTGTGTCCATGGATCACGAAAATCTGCTACCCAGGGTTTTCCAGTCAGGCGTTTTAGAATAAGAGCAGTCAGATGATTGGAATAAGGCCCCGAAGTGCTAAAGATTAAATCAATTCCCCGTTTTTTAATTAATCTGTAACAGAATGGTAATCTTGATAAATTCCAATAAAATGCGCGGTCGATAGGTGGATATTTTATTAGTGATACAAATCTTTCCATTATCCAGGAATTTTTTTCTTTCTGGTCCTCTATATATAAAAAATTTTCGGATAAAAATCGAAATCTGAATGGTGATCTAATTGGAAATCGGTGACACTCAACTTGAGGTTGAACTTCTGAGAGAATTGTATAATCATACCCAAAACCAAAATATTTTGCGTCATCACAGCAAATAACTATAGGTATCCATTGGAATAATGGCAGGTATTTAGTGAAAAAAAATGAACGCTGAACACCTGATCCGTCTATAGGCGGGTAATAAAAGGAAATAAACAGCACGCTTTTTGGCATAATTAATGAAATTATTTTAGGTCGAAATACGTTTCTAATCTAACCTTACATTTCATACATTTTCTAATTTATAAAAGGACCGGTGTATAAAATGTAGTTTCTCCGAGTCTGGAAATTTCAATGATGTTTCCGTCTTGCCGGTAATAAATTATGAAACTAGGAAAGTTTCTCAAACAGTTTGGGGGCTGGTTTCTCGTGCAGAGAAAATCTTCTGGTATACACAATATAGACCTCTAGCGGCGAAGACAAGTCCGACGGCATAAACTTGTTTTGAAATGACTCTGAAAGACCTTCAATGACTTAATCCTGTAAATCTTTCAAGAACTTGAGGTCGGTATTTTTCTATGATGTCGACTATAGTAAATGCAGCGAATATGATCAATATCGCATCCAGGGGGATCCTATAACGGATCATGGTCCACGAAACCGCATAAATGCTTGTATGGATGACCATAAAAATATAGAGGGGTAGTAATTTTCGCCAATGCGCTTTACTCAGCCAGATTCCAGCCACAGCGAAAGGCCACATAATGCCGAAAGAGCAAACCCGTAGAAGGTTGGCCAGGGATGTTGAGTCAGAAGTCGGCCAAAATTTGAAGAATTCCCGCAGGCGGGTAATCGTCAGTGATAAGAATAGGAGTGGATCGTTTACGACATTTTCGATGCCCATAATCAGTAATTGATTGGTTATCTGGGCATCGTTTTGGCTGGCAAGAACTTCAGCAGGTATATCGAACACTCTGTAAGGGTGGAAATTACCTAAAGATTCGGGATGGTTTCCGTTCCAAAATACGTGACCGAGTTGAGATTCAAGCAACATGAATTGACCCCAGAGATTGTAATTTCTGATCGTGAAAGGAACTACTGCCAGGAAAATTATTGTAATTGGAATAAGCAAGAACACTTTACGCTGCGGATGGCGAAAATAAATCCAGCCTAATAAGAATGGGACTAAGAATATGACCGCCATGCGGAATAATACACATACAGCAAGACCAATCCCTAGAGCTATCCATTTCCAAAGGGCAGGCTTATCGACAATTTCATAAGTCAAATATAAAACGGTGAGAATAGCCAGGATGAATGGTGTCTCCGTCACTAAAGTTACACCATAGAAGATCAAATAAGCGTAAATGGCGGCGATGAATGCTGAGACTATGGCTACATTTTGATTAAAAATATCCCTCGCAAGCAGGTAGAGAACTATCACAATTAATGTGCTTAGAACTGCGGTGATTAAACGAGCAATTAAGGGGACATATCCAAAAACCAAATAAATAGCCCCAAGATAGATACTCATAGCAGCCGAATAATAAGATTGCCGAGCATCCGCTTTGATCCATGGATACCAATCACTAGGAAATGTGAGACCGTAACCTTGAGCGAGACGATGACCGAGCATGCTGTAGGAAATCTCATCGTAAGCTCCAGATAATCCGCTTACCGTATTACCGAGATATACTGCGGTTAATACTCGCACGATCAAAGCCAAAAGGATTATCCAGAGGATCGGGTTTTTTAGGCGAGATAAAAAATTATTCGTTTTTATTTGCATGTACAAGGTAAACGATCGGAACTTGCGGTTCTGAAGGCCATTCAAGTATTTTTTTGATGTTGAACCCTGAATTTTTTACCATATCCACCCAAACATGGATGTCTAAGTCACGATCAATTGGTTGGAAAGTTGGGGTGCCGAATAGACGAAACCGGTTCCATAAAACACTTGCTAAACCAAAAAGGAATTTTGGATTGAAATTGTGACTGACAATCTGGTTCCATCCCCACTTGCGCAATGAGTCGGGAATGGGAAAAGAAGCGCAAAAAATACCAGATGGTTTTAGAACACGATAAATTTCAGTCAATGTATGGGCGGGGGAGAATGTATGCTCGATCGTGTCGGCCGCGACCACCACATCGAAGAACATATCTGGATAAGGCAAATGCTCCCCTACCGATGCCGAAGCGGTCAAGTCGGGGTGACTTTTTAAAGCTCTCGATACACCAACAATAGATAGATCCAATGCATAACCTAGGACGTTTTCAGGTGCATAGTCCCATAGCCGCCCGATGCCGGTGCCAACGTCCAGTAGTCGCTTGCCTGCCAACGGATCAGCGAATTCTAAAAGGATGGTTTTTGTAACGCGGTCATAAGTGGCGTCCAAATCAGTGCCCATTAAACCATCATGGTTATAGACCTTATTGTAAATCTCCTGAACTTCAGCTAAGGAATGAACGTTTCCGTTGATATTGGTTGATATATTTTCCTGAGTTAATAATAAAGGCACACTGTTATGGATAGGATAAGAGATATTGCAAGCCGGACATTGTAAGCAATCGTTTCCCTTAAATAAGGGAGAATGTTTGCATTCGGGGCAGGCGAAATCAGAATAGTTCATTATTTATGATCCAAATCAGCGGGTCTTGAAGCCCGTATCCAGGGAATATCTTGACGGATAAACCGGGATAATATGCCCAGCCAGGTTCGCCACAGGATGAATACCGGTCCGGTCAGTATGACCGTAAATGCTCGCAGGGGGGCGCGTTCGAAAGCCAGGCATATCAAAGGATATATGAACAGCAGGACGAGAAGAGCTGTCCAGGCAAAGGGAAGCCAGTACCACAGCCAATCCTGAAAGATCCATGTCAGTACTGTTATTAAACCGCTTATTAGGGTCAGAGTGGAGTAGGAGGGCAGGAATGCCTGCAGAGCGCCGTCAATTAATGCCGGGTCACGGCTTTTTATTCCCGATATGAGCATTTTACGTGCCCATTTCCGGCTGGCTTGATAGGTACCGACCAGCCAGCGGGCGCGTTGGATACTGGCTTCATGCCAGTTAACAGGCGCGTAACCCTTGCCTACCGCGGTAGGTTCGTATTCAATATGAATTCCTTCCATCAGCAGTCGCTGGCGCAGTGCGTAATCCTCGGTTAACCCTTTGCCCCACCCAAACCAGCGTAGCACACCGGACTGGAAGCAGATCGAATCGCCCATGTTCTTGGCAGAAAGACCCAGGTTGGTGCGTCCCAGGTTCTGGCTGCGGTTGTCGATCAGAAACATCGACCAGGCCAGGCCTGGAAACCAGCCATCCTGCGGATTGCGGATCACATAATTACCCTGAACAACCTGGACGCCGGTTGACAAACGAGCGCTCATGATATCAAAAAAGGATGGCTGAACCTGGGTATCGGCGTCAAACACCGCAACCACCTGATAGTCTTTATGCTTTTCGAAAATGCGCATCAACAGCCAGCTCAGTGCTCTCCCTTTACCGCTTCTCTCACCTTCGTCAAGTTCATAGCAAACCGCTCCAGCCTGTCTGGCAATCTCGGCGGTATCATCAGTGCAGTGATCGGCTACCACGAATACATCCAGGAGATGCCTGGGATATCCCGCAGATAAGATCGTACCTATGGTGTTCCCGATAACGCGGGCTTCGTCATGAGCTGGGATGACTGCCGCGAAGCGCAGGGGTGGGATATTTGATTTCGGGGGGTCTGTTTTCCGGAGACTGGCTAAGGCAAGCAGGTATAGATATGCGCAGTCGAGCGTGGCCAGGACCAGGATGCCAGCGAAAATGATAGATAGTATTGTATACAATTGCGTATTCAAGGTTACTTACTTGTTTGTCACTGCGAGCGGAGCGTGGCAGTCGGCTCACTTTCAGTGAGCTTGGCATATTTGCTCGCTGGCATCCAGAGAGCGTATGCGGCATCCAAAGGATGGATGCTTGGCAAAATGCATGGCTCTTAAACGGTATTATCAGCACTCCAATATGGCGGAATGAATGCCCGGGTAGCAAGGAGAAGAGGATTGCTTCGGCACTAAAAACCACTGCTTGGCAATGACACAAAAAGGGATTGTCACTGATGGTCCTTCGACAAGCTCAGGATAAACTACGCGTGGCAGTCGGCTCACTTTCAGTGAGCTTGGCATATTTGCTTGCTTCACTCGCAAAATGCATGGCTCTTAAACGGTATTATCAGCACTCCAATATGGCGGAATGAATGCCCGGGCAGCTGGTATTACAGAGCAATGCTTTGGCAATGAAGAACACTAGGCAGCAAGGAACTGTGGCGTTTAGAGAGAATAAACCTGATCCCAATCCTGATAAATCGTGCGCCAGTTATAAATGTCCCGGACCGTTTTTCTACCGGAAGCCCCCAGTTGACTTGCCAGATCGTCATCGTGCAGGATGCGGACAATCGCCTCGGCAAAACCAGCCGGGGTATCAGCGATCAAAATGTCTTCCCCATCAAGACATTTGATGCCCTCGGCTCCAATTGTGGTCGAAACTACGGGCAGACCGTGTGCCCAGGCGTCCAGGATCTTGACGCGCATCCCGCCACCGGATAAGAGCGGCACCACAAAAACCCGGCATCCACCCCAAACAGGTTCGACGTCCTCGACGTAACCAGGCAGCGAAAGACCGCCTGTATTTTGCAAATCGGCAGGAGGATCTTTGCCCACAGCGAGCAGTTCGACATCTGGAATCTGTTCCCTGACGATGGGCAGTACATTTTGCGCCATCCAGCGCAGCCCTTCAGCGTTGGGCGGCCAGTGCATGCCTCCCAGGAAAAGTATGCGATCGCATTTGGGAAGTGGCAGAACCGGGTTGTATATCTGCGGGTCAATGCAGATGGGAATGATGGTTGTTTTGAGGAGCGATTTTTGGATGGAAGGCTGATAACTCGTTACGGCTTTCAAATCATCACCCGACACCCACACAACGCGATCGAATTGATCGCAAATCTGGGCTTCGTAGCGCCTCATCAGGCGGGCTTCGCGTTTTAATAACTGTCGAATCAGGGGATTGGCAGAATTTTGAGCCATGCGCGCTGGAATGAGATGCACGGCGTTGTGCTGGTCGAGGATCAAGCCGGGTTGGTATCCGCTTTGCCCGGCGCTCTTGTGGGCATAAAGGGCATAAGCAGCCATCCAGAGCTGGTCGGCATGCACGGTGTCAAATCGTTCTTCAGAGATAATTCCCCGCAGCGCTGCTTCCATCCCTGGAACCCGGTCGCGAGTGATCAGGAAGGGCATGCTGCTCAACAGGCTTTTTGAATAGGCGCCTACGTCTCTCCTTACAGAGCGGTTAATCGGTACAGTCACAACGTTCTGGCAGTAGTTTTGCAAATGCTCTACCGCTTCTGGCGGGTCGGAGGGGCGGATAAAGGTCAATAGGGTGATGGCGTGCTGCCTGGCGAGATAGCGCAGGACATAATAGGCGCGTATCTTCGGACCGGCGTCGAGGGGATAAGGGAGTACCTGGGTCAGGAACAAAATTTTTAGCATGCGACCGTGATTACTATCTTTGATCCTGATGTAGACTGAGTACTGGATCACTCAGAAATCAGGAAGGGCTGTGATTAACTTCCTGTATTGGATGGATTTGGATGACAGGTTTTGATTTTGAAAGGTGGGTATCTTTCCCCCAACCCATCCGGGAATACAGCGCGTCAGTGAGACGATAAATAACAAAACTTTATATAATACCGCGCTGCAATCGCCATAATGTTTGCGGAAGAATTTCACCTTATTGCGATATAGTTCCAGGAACATCTCATCAGGGATTTGTTTTGTGCTCTGACTCTCATAATGGATGATCACAGCTTTGGGCAGCCAGTGAATTTGCCAACCAGCATTTCGAATGCGCACACACAGGTCGAAGTCCTCAGAAAAGACAAAAAACTGCTCATCGAACAATCCGAGGTTTTGCACGATTTCACGGCGCAGCATAATGCAAACACCCATAAGGATATCGACAACTCGAGGAGACTCAGAATCCAAAATTGAGGTTGAATAACTCCCATAGTCGAATATTCGATCCAGGTGGAAAAGCCGCCAGGTTTCTCGCAGGAGCGTCGGCTGAGGGTAGATTGAAATCTGTACTGTCCCATCCGGATATACTACACGCGGTCCCACTGCTCCAACATCGCCATGTGAAACCAAATAAGCGAGCATAATTTTTGTCGCGTAGGGCTGAAGCACGGTGTCAGGATTTAATAGTAGTACGTATTTACCCTGAGCTAACTCCGCTGCCTGGTTGTTGGCGCGTGCAAAGCCAACATTGTCTTGATTTTCGATCAGATGCACCCAGGGGAAATCAGAGCGCACAGACTCTGCGCTGTCGTCGCTTGAAGCGTTGTCGACCACGAATATTTCCGCTTGCAGGTCAGGCGCCGCACCTAGATTTTCTTGGACCGAATTCAAACATTCGACGAGCAGATCGCAAGTATTCCAATTGACGATAATTATCGAGAGATCCATACGTTAATTACCGTTAGTTTCAGGGCGAATCCGCTCGTTCTAGTGAATCATTAATAATCTGCCCCAATGCCACTAAACCCCCCAGGAAAAT
>SDBS01003416.1_pt1 | contig 15604 bp, 12 predicted proteins | sample 2277091 | NCBI WGS metagenome assembly SDBS01 (sample SAMN10404972, study PRJNA504765) | marine sediment metagenome | isolation source: marine sediment core GS10_PC15, 163 cmbsf | place: Arctic Ocean: Southern Knipovich Ridge | collected 2010 | reverse complement strand
ACTCGGTGATTGCTGTATACAGAATTATGGTAAGTCAACCACTTAAATCAAAGTTTTCGAGATGGCAAAACGCCTCGAAAAACAATTATTCGTTAAAGCGTTTAAGGCACACAAGCATAGGTGCGAGGCCGGGATGATGTGCAGAACTGTTGAAAACCGGTTTCTGGAATGGAGGGCAACGGTAGCGGTGAGCCAAAATGGTGCGAAAAAGCGGGTTCTTGACGTATGTGCGCGACTTCTTGGCGGTTTTTCCGGCACGGCATGCTCAACCTGCTGGAATTATCTTGAGATTGAGATGAAATTACGGTATTATGAGACTTAAAGTTTGCAGGAGTGGTTTGATGAAGTCCCGGCGCGCCGGGATGGGAAATCCCGGATATGATAAATACGCGTTGAAGGAATGTCGTATTGAAGAATGTAATGATGGCATTGTGTACGTGTTTTGTTGTGTGTGCGGTTGCTAATGCTTCCTTGACCGCGTTATACGAATTAGATGGAAATCCAAATGATTCATCCATTAACGGCTATGATGGTGTGATTTTTCCCTTTGGTGTGCCAAGCCCGACATGGGATCCGGCTAGTGCTGATCCGACACTAAATGGTTCGTTAACCTTTCCTGGCTCGACGGGTTATTCCGTAGATTGCGGTGATGTGCCTGTCTTTGCGATTTCGGCTACGATTGCCTACTGGATAAAAGCAGATGTTTTAGGCAATTATGAGCCGTTAGCCAGATTTCCAAACAATGCCACTGGGCAGGGTTTTGTGGTAAAGCTCCGGTCTGGCGGCGGAGTGAGATTTAGAGTTGGCAGCAAATCATCCTATTCTGATGTTAGAATAGATGAAGCTGCGAGTGATGTTTATTATGCAGCAGGTCAATGGTTTCATCATGCATTTGTGTATATAAAAATTGGTGGTACGATTACGGTCGATTTCTATTTTAACGGTGAATTTGTTGTTCGGAAGACTTTGACGACAACGAAGGGCGTCAGTGCCGCAACTGGAACGCATCTGTATATCGGCGCATCTGTTGATACTGGAACAGGGGAAGCTTTTAAGGGGAGCATGGATGATGTAAGGATTTATGGTCACGCTCTTTCCGAGGCAGAAATAAAAGCATTACCAGGGTTGGGCGGCGGCGGTCCTGACGTTGATCCCTATGCGCAGGTCTATTATTCTGGAATATTTTATCCTTTCTACTGTCGGACCTTGGATTATAGACAGGATTATATCGTTATGCCTGAGAATCTTGAGTTGAGCAAATACGGCGGATGGAAGGCACACCGGGTCGCAGCGACAGGTTTTTTCCGTGTCGAAAAGATTGACGGCCGTTGGTGGGCGATAGATCCGGAAGGATATTTATATGTGCATTTGGCACCGAACAGCGTGAACCTTAATAATTATACCGCCGACGAGATCTATCAATTGCTTCTTCAGTATGGCTTTAACGGACTGGGCTGCTGGAGTGATGAGACGATTCTACAATCGTCCTTGAAAAATCAAACGCCGCTGGCCTATTGTCCCAAGATCAGTTTTATTGGCGTATATCGAAGACAGCGCGATCCCCGTATTGAAATGCCTGTTTTCGATGATGAATTTGAAACTTACGCGAATCAGCTTGCTCAAGGATTTTCATCATATACAAACGATCCACATGTTTTTGGTTATTTGTCGGACAATGAAATGCCCTGGCGTGACGAAGGGCTTCCCGCTCATCTTGCAATTACCAACCCCACAGATAAAAACTACATTACAGCTATCGATTTTCTTACTGCAAGAGGCAAAACTGCCGGTAACTGGGATACGGAAGATCAATATGCGTACATGGCACTGATGGCCGAGCGGTATTATTCGGTTGTTTCAGCAGCGATAAAAAATGTCGATTCAAACCACATGTACATTGGCAGTCGTTGCCACAGCACAGAAAAACAAATTGAAGATTTCATGAGAAACGCCGGCAAGTATGTCGATGTCTTCTCAATGAATCACTACCATAAATGGAGTTCACGGCAAGTTGAAATTCAAAATATGTCAGAGTGGTCCGGCCGACCTCTGATGATAACCGAATTTTATGCGATGCAGGACATGCCCATTGTTGAAAATGGAGCCGGCTGGCTCGTACTCGACCAGGCCTCACGCGGTTCGTTTTATCAGAATTTTGTTTCGACATTGGCTGAAACCGGATATGTGGTTGGTTGGCACTGGTTTAAGTTTCAGGATGATAGCAACGGTAACAAGGGCATCGTCGATGAGTCAGGTAACCTTTATACTGAGTTGCTCAATGAGATGCAGCAGATGAATAGTCAACTCTATGATTTTATTGACTATTCCGACTCACGTCCGGATCCGGACGTTTCATTGTTTCCGGAAGCTGATGCCTATTTCCAAGGCAGTGTAAATTACGGTGCAGATCCCGAACTCTGGGTCAAAAAGACGTCTTTCAGTTATCATCGTGAATCGTACCTGCGATTTGACCTGTCAACACTTAAAAACAATATTGCTTCGGCAAAACTCCATTTGTACTCTCTTGATACCGGTAGCGAAACTGGAATTTTCCAGGCCCAATTAGTTTCAAACAACACCTGGGGTGAAATGACGATTAACATAAATAATCGTCCGGCCGGTTCGACGGTACTTGGTTCCTGGAGCGACGGGGGAGGGGATATCGTCATTGATGTGACCGACGCTCTTCTTGATGCGCTTGGGACAGGCAAAAAGCTGTCGATTCGGATTGTTTCAATGGTAGAAAACGGCAGCATTCCAAAATATGGATCACGGGAAAACGCTAATCCTGTTGCTCGTCCGCAGTTGCGCATTCATTAAGCTTGTGCTGGATTGGCTCTCAAGAATATGTCAACAAAACAAGTTAGGGAGTGGGCAGAAAAAATCCTCAAACAATTATCCAAACGGACGAATTTAGTTTTGAATAAATGATTAATGTTGATAAGTACATACTAACAGCCTGCTATTGTCTCGGAGAATGCCGGCAGAAGAGACTAAGGGCTGATAGATCCTCTTAAGCTGCCAGCCCTTGAGTCTCCTGTATAACTCCATCACTATTGACTCACTGCCCGGTTGTAGACTTGAACGTCGTCGATGAGACCGGAAGTAGGTGCCCGGCGCCATAGTCTCGCCGGTTCCGATGCAGAAGCCGTTTAACCTTTCTCTTTATTGCGTTTCCCGCAAAGGCGGTAATACACTCAACAGTCTTGCTAATAGGAGTACGCGCCAGTGGGCCTATTGATGGTTGATAAATGCAGTCTATGTCGCTTCGCCTTGCGGACAGTGCTCTGATAAGTATTGAGAAGGCGTGCATTGAAACTGATCTTTGAAACACTTGCCGAAATAGCTCATGTCTAAAAAGCCCGCCTGGTAGGCGGCCTCGGAAACGTTGAGCTTGCCGGCCTCCAGCAATGCGGCCGCTCGGTTCAGGCGGATCGAGCGGATGAAGACCGAGGGGGACTGGCCGGTCAGCGCCTTGATCTTGCGGTACAGCGAACTTTGACTCACGGGCATCATCCTCGTGAAAGCGTCAATGTCGAACTCGTAGTCGCCCATGTTCTCCTCCAGGACGTCCATCGCCTTTTGCAGGAAGCGTTCGTCAGCAGATGTTACGGTGATTTCCCTGGGATCGAGGATCTTAGCCCTGCTGAAACGCTGCCGTAGACGCCGGCGGGATTCGAGCAGATTGCTCACTCGGGCCAGTAGAACAGCGCTGCTGAACGGCTTGGTGATATAATCGTCTGCGCCGGTTTCCAGCCCGGTGACCTGGGCCTCTTCCGAGCCTTTGGCCGTTAGCAGGATGACCGGGATGTGGCTGGTGTTCTCGTCGGTCTTGAGGGCCCGGCACAATTCCAAGCCGTCCATCTTCGGCATCATGATGTCGCTGACGATCAGGTCGGGCCAGGCCTCCTGGGCCCGGGTCATGGCCTCCCGGCCATCCTTGGCTTCGACCAGTCGATAGTCCCCGGTGAGGATCGAGACTACGTAGAGGCGCATATCTTCGTTATCTTCGACGAGCAGAACCGTGGGCTTCTTATCGGGATCGTCTTTGGCGGTTACAACCTGAGGGGACTCCGCGGGCTCGGCTGGTATTTGCCGGTCGGGATGTCGGCTTGGGACAGCGCCACTGGGCAGTTGGACAGTAATCTGTGTGCCGGGATGCTCGACGGATTCAGGGTTTGCCGGGCTGACGGCCGCGATTGTCCCGGAGTGTAACTGGACCAGCTCTTTAGCAAGGGAAAGTCCGATGCCGAAGCACATCTCGGCAAACACCCGGCGATCCCAGCGCGTGCCGTCAAACCGGGACACAGCGGCGTAACCTGTATGGCTGCCGGCAGCCCAGACCGATCCGTCTCGCGTGGCTATTATTACCACGGGCGTATCGATCAGGTTGTCGCGCTGATCATATTGCTCCCAAACATCGCCGTCCATCGACTGAGACACTACAGTCCCCGCCTCGGTCAGGAACCAGCGCCGACCGATTGCGTTTTCACACTGAAAATGCAGGCCATGATAGCTCAGGCACTTTCTGTCACTGTGATCGATGCGAAACACTCGCCCCGATACCTCCCCGACCCACAAGATGCCATCGGCTGTTTCCAGCAGAGCCGCTTGTAGGGAAGATAACCTGACCGGCAATGTGTTATAGACTTTCCAGCGTCCGTCTTTAAGGGTGCGCAACCTTCCGGATCCGATCATCCAGAGGGCGCCGTCACGGGCCTGCAACATGCTCGTGCAGGCAAAGTGCCCGCCGGGCGAGTCCGGATCCAGGTGCGTCCAGGTGTCGGCACGCGGATCGTAGATGTGCAGTGGATCATCGGCAAGATTGCTACCGATCCAGATGCGTCCGTCACGTGTTTGGATTATGCACGTTTTCCGTCTGCTGTTCTTCGGGTAAAGGGGGAAAGTCCGACCCTGGGCTGTGGGGCCAAACTGGCCCTGGTGCAGGGGAACAACCCGGAACTCGCTGCCATCGGCGCTCAACCACCACAAACGGTCGGCCGAATCGACGAAGACCGTAGTGATACCGCCATCGACCACCTGGTAGAGTTCGGCCTCTCGATCGCGGATCCGGCCCAGACCTTTGCGCGTAGCGGCCCAGACCGTACCGGAAGAATCTTCGGCCAGAGCCTGGCCCGGCGGGTAGGCGTAGCCATAGCCGACCCCTAAAAGGGTCTGCCACCGATCGTCCATAAACTGGTGAATGTTGTTTGCCGTCAGTGCGTAGAGGCATCCATCCTTAGTCGTCAGAATAGACTGAACATTTTGGGTTAGGGCGCTACGTCGGTGGAAATGTCGCAACTGTTGACCGTCGTAGCGGAGGACACCGTTCATGAGGCCAAACCACATGACCCCATTGGCGTCCTGTGTCATGCACTGGAAAGACAGGCCGTCGAGTTGCTCGATATGCTGCCACCGCCAGGATTCCAGAAGTGGATCGGCGACATTAGGCTCGTAGGGCTCAACCGCACGCGCCGAAGCCGCAAAAATCAACACCATGAACAGAACGAATGCAGGGCAAGGACTGAGATGTGTCAGCGCTCTCTTCGGCATACTGTTGTTTCAAGAATAATCTTCGATGTTATTGTCCTATCAGATCTACACAAATCGTTATTATAGTACAAATTATTGTGTTTTGCAATATAGTCAAGAGACTTTGACCTATAGTTCATAACACTCTCTGAAGCAATTGAGTTATAATGTCGATATTGAAACGTAAACTGATGATGTAATGCAAATGATGACATTGCTAAATTCTTTTTGTAGGAGGTTATTATGTGTAGAAAAATGATTTGTTTCATTTTTTTTGTTCTGGTGCTGGGGCTGGCAACAACCTCTGCCGGTCAGGATATTGCCGAGGGGCTGGTGGCACACTGGCTGCTGAATGAGGGAAGCGGCACCACTACCGCTGACGCAAGTGGCAACGGTAATGACGGCACGCTCAATGCTCCAACATGGGATGCTGGAAAGTTCGGTGGTGCACTGAACTTCGATGGTGTCGATGATTTTGTAGATTGTGGTAATCCAAGCATTCTTAACTTCGGAATGGGCAGTTGGACTGTCTCGGCGTGGGTAAACGCGCCGTCCTCAACCAACCAGATGAACGTTTTCAGCAACGGTGGAGACTACAGTGGCGGAATACGTTACATGTTAGGTGTGAGCGAAACTGACGCTCGCAAAGCTTGCCTGACCTTGGATAACAATGTCAAAAAGGTACAAAGTACGGGTTCCATCACAGTGAATGATGGTCAGTGGCACCATATCGTCGGGATAAGAGATGGAAGTAGCCTGCGTATATATGTCGATGGTTTCCAGGACGGAGACGACGTCGCACTTCCCAACGGGTACGACCTCTCTGGTACATCACAAGCTAATGCGTATATCGGAGCCGGGTGGAACTACCGGGACAGCGTGGTGCAGAGGTTCTTTAACGGCGTGATAGACGATGTGCGCATTTACAACTATGCTCTATCGTCTGCCGAGGTTCGTTGGCTGAGCGGTGCGACGTTACCGGTTGACGAGCCGTTCTAATCGGTGTAGTCTGTCCATGTGTGGTGCCGGATGACAGACTTTCGTTGCCAGCATCGCAATTGCCGGGCTGAATCTATATTCATGGAGTTTACATAAGCCGTTGAAATTAAAGAAGTTCGAGTTTTTGAGTAGGACAACATGAGACAGCAAAATCAGCAGTGGAATTCTCTGATACGGCTGGTGGTGGCGCTTGCGTTCCTCCAGCTGCCGGGACCTTCTTTCGGTCAAGCCCAGACCACGGTTCATGTCTGGGAAAAGGTGGAGATCAGCCTAACGGCTAAAAACGCCTATGATAATCCATACACCGATATTGACGTTTGGGTCCAATTGCAGGGACCTGGAGGATTCAATAAACGGGTTTGGGGTTTCTGGGATGGGGCTTCGTTGTTTCGGGTTCGGGTCGTGGCGCCGACTCCTGGGGCTTGGGTCTGGACGAGTGGATCGTCCGTTGACGACCCGGGGCTCCGTGGTCAATCGGGCTCTTTTACGGCACAGCCCTGGTCGGAAGAGGAGAAAGAGGCCAATCCCAATAGGAGAGGATTCCTGCGTCCGACTCCAAACGGTCATGCCTTGAATTACGCCGACGGTAGCCCCTTTTTTCTGTTGGGAGACACCTGGTGGGCCGCCTCCACGTGGCGCTATCCCATGAAAAACAAGTCTGTACCAGCGGATTATGTGCCTACACCGGATATTGGGTTTGAGGAAGCTGTGCAGTACAACAAGCGGCGCGGATACAACGGCATCGCCATGATCGCCGCCTATCCCAACTGGCACAACGACGGTCACCCGGTAGTGCTCAATGACATAGACGGGACCAGGATCCGGAGTTGTGCTTCCTGGAAGGACAATCAGACCAGCGGCGCCAAGGACATGCGTGACGAAAAGGGGAATCGTCCCTTTTTCTTTCCCGGCAAGGCTCCGACTTTGAAGAATGTCTGTGCGGATTTTGATCGGCTCAATCCACTATACTTCCAGAGTCTTGATAAGAAACTCGACTATTGCCATGACGTGGGCTTTGTCCTCTTCTTCGAGACTGTGCGTCGGGACCACATTCCTTCCTGGAAGACCTATCACGATTTTAATGTATCCTTCCCCAGATACGTCAATTACCTGGCCTCGCGCTACGGCTGTTACAACATTATTTTTAGTGCTGCACACATGGATTCCGGCGCTCACGAGATCGAGACGGCTATCACACTGTGGAACCGACGTTACGGCGGTCTGCCCTTTGGCCAGCCTGTGACCTCCCTGGCTGCGGTGAGCACGCTGGCCCTATTTGGCCACGGGGATGACGCACCTTGGCTCACCCTACACGGAATCGGCAATAGCACTCCCCGTGTCAATTCCGCCATCCTTGCTATGGAGCCTATTTTTCGATTACCCAATCCGCTCCCAGCCATCACTCAGGAGCCCTACTATCCCGGTGCACACAACCGATGGAACCTCAAGGGGCGTATGGAGATCCCTATTACGGATTCGCCACGGGATCAGTATTACGCCCGCGCGCATGCTTATGGCGGGGTGCTTTCCGGCGGTTTGGGCGGGCACATCTACGGCACGAACGCCTGGGACGGTGACGTGGCTGCTGTGGAACCACGCAAAGAGGCCTGGGGTCAAGGGAACGAGTATATCCATGAAGCCCTACAGTTTAAGGTAGGCGGGCAGATGCAGTACCTGCGTAACTTCATATTGTCGGAGGGACATCGCTATCAGGACCTGGATCTGGTCCCCGAAGACATCATACCCCGAACTTCTGTCTCCGGGCCCAGAGGTTATACGATGAGCGGCTTGGCCTTCATGATGCGCACACCGGATAAGACCCTTGCCATGCTTTATTTCGAAGATGCATGCAAAAAAGCCGTGCTGAAGAACATGAAGCCCAATGCCTTATACATCGCCAAGTGGTTTAACCCACGCACGGGCGAGTGGAGCCAGGCCGGCTCAGCACTGTTGGGCACCGATCGCTCGGGGAAACTCCAACTTCCCGATTTCCCGGGTGGGCTGAAGACAACGCGGCCGAATGAAGACTGGGCCTTGAAACTGGTGCTGCCAGATTAGAGGCAATCCCATATAAAGTGTTTGTATGAAATCTAATAGATATTCTCTCATATTGGCTGAACAAAGACAAGTCGTTTCCGGCATAGCTGGCTGCCTCATCGTACCCAAACGCGATCACGCAGTAGCAGGTGTGGAGCGTCACTTTCCCGGCGGGCACAAAGGCGGCTGGAGCTATCCCATGCGTGCTGCACGCCAGGTGTTCCATTCACCCCTTCCCTTTGTACTGTTCGATACAGGAACCTATCTGCGTTGCCTCATGGAGGAATCAGCCCAACATCTTAAGCCCTACGGCCAGATCGGTGAGTATTTGCACGAGCACCGCAACCAACGCAAGGAGTGGATGACCCAACGCAAGGGTTTTTTTGACCTGGGTGACATTTCCGTATTGGTTGATCCAGACCTGGGCGAGTGGGAAGTGGACAATGGTCCCGACGTAAACTGGGATCTTGATTACCAGTTCAAAAACAAACGAGGAAGGATATTACGCTGCTACGAAGTCGATCGAGACGGCACATTTGAACTGCTCTGTAAAAAAATCAAGGCCAAGTATGGCAAATAGTACCCATAACAGTAAGGAGTGAAGTGGTCCTTTTTATTCATAGGATCTTATATCATAATAGCCAGCCAAAACAGTATAGAATCCTCATAATTTGCCCAGGTCAGATATGCATGGACGCCAATGTCCGTAATTTGTTTAGATTGAGGTTACAAAAATGAACATACGATCCGCTTATTTCAGGAACATAGTTGTCATCGTAGGTGTGTTGCTCTTAGTACACTGCCAAAGAGTAGCACATGGTGAAGTCGTAAAACTTTGGACGCCCCATGAAATTATCCTGCACTCGAAGCAGTCCTTTGAGAATCCCTATTCAGACGTGACCTGCTGGATTACACTCACGGGACCATCATTCAAACGCCGGGTATATGGTTTTTGGGACGGCGGCGATACCTTCAAAGTCCGCGTTGTCGCTACATCGCCGGGGGAGTGGAAGTGGACGAGCAGTTCAGATGTGAACGATGTCGGTTTGAATGGAAAGCAGGGAGCTTTTCAGGCGGAAGGTTGGACGGAAGACGAAAAACTGGCCAACCCGAACCGCAGGGGATTTCTGAGGCCCACTCCCAACGGCCATGCACTGCAGTACGCCGACGGTTCTCCCTTTTTTCTGCTGGGTGATACGTGGTGGGCAGCGTCCACGTGGCGGTATCCCATGAAGCATCAGCCGGTGCCGACGAATTATGTGCCCAAGCCGGATATTGGTTTCGAAGAGGCTGTGCAATTCAACAAACGACGCGGATACAACGCCATTGCTATGATAGCTGCTTTCCCCAACTGGCATAACGACGGGTATCCGGCACTACTTCGGGAGACTGACGGTACGATTATCCGGAACTGTGAAAGTTGGAAGGATAACCGGACGGGCAGTGCGAAAGATATGCGGGACGAGCGTGGCAACCGATCGTTTTACCTGCCGGGAAAAGCCCCGACGCTCGGAGACGTTTGTGCGGATTTTGACCGGATCAATCCCGAATACTTCAAAAGCCTTGATGCGAAGCTCGAGTACTGCCGTGCAGAGGGATTCGTCCTCTTTTTCGAAACGGTACGCCGGGACCATATTCCTACCTGGATGAAATATCACGATTTTAATACGTCATTTCCCCGGTATGTCAATTACATTGCTGCCCGGTACGGTTGCTTCAATATTATTTTCAGTGCGGCGCACCAGGATAGCGGAAGATATGATTTGAATCCTGCTATCACTCTGTGGTACGAACGATATGGAGGCATGCCCTTCGGTCAGCCTGTAAGCGCCTTGGCTCACCAAAGCACATTACAGATGCTTGGGCATGGCGACGAGGTGCCCTGGCTCAACCTGCATGGCATAGGCTGTGGCGCACCCCGTGACAATACAGCAATTTTGAGAATGGAGCCCATTTTCCGGTTAGCGGATCCCTATCCCGCCATTACCCAGGAACCTTATTATCCGGGATTGATGTCCAGCTTCCACATGCGGGGATTTATGGAAATGCCGCCGACTGATTCGGAACGGGACCAGTACTATGCCCGTGTGCATGCCTGGGGAGGCGTGTTGTCCGGGGGACTGGGCGGGCACATTTACGGCACGAATGCCTGGGATGGCGATGTTGCGGCAGTAGAACCGAGACAGGAGCAGTGGGGAGAAGGAAACGAGTACATTTATGAAGCATTGCAGTTTCAATCGGCCGGGCAAATGGAACATCTACGAACGTTTATCATGTCGGAATCGGCTCACCTCCACCACCTGGAACTGGCTGTTGAGGATATGTCGCCCCGCGCGTCAACACCCGACGCCAAAGGTCACTCGATGAGTGGTCTGGGATTTATGTTGAGAACACCGGATAAATCCATGGCGATGCTATACTTTGAGGATTGCTGTAAAATTCCCCTTTTGAAAAACATGCAGCCTGATGAAACTTACAGTATTGCATGGTTCAATCCCCGCACCGGTGAATGGAGCGGCACCGGTACTATACAAACCGATAACCTGGGAGAGCTCCAGCTCCCCGGTTTTCCGGGTGGACTGACAGTAACCCCGGAAAATGAGGACTGGGCATTAAAAATAGTAGCTCGCTGATAAAACAATTACAATAAATTCTACTGAGGTGCTAAACGGATAACGGACACTTGGCGAGAGGTTATAATGCCCCAATTTACAAGGAGTGTTCGCTTGACAAGTACACCTGGGGCTGTTTTCCCATTGATCTGTCTTTCCCTCGGTGGTATAATCATTTCTATGGTTGTAAAATCAAAATGCCTATCAGTCAGTATAAGTCGGACGTCGCGCCGTCGGCCGTGACCACCAAAGAAGGATTGCGACATGACGGACGACCAATGGGCGGGTTTGATGCTTGGCGATGAGGCCTATACCGGTTCCAAGAATTTCTATCACTTTGTTGAACGGATCGAAAATTTGACTATTGGACCTATCCTGACGCAGAACTGCCTTTCGTTTGGAAGGCGCCTCCGGCACTCGCTAAAGGCCGTGTGCCCAAGACGAACGTTTCACCATGACAATCTCGATCTGTTCCGGGTGCACCGGCGCGGCGCTGAGCCGGCGGCGCTTTGGGAATCCCATCAACGTTTTGAACGGGCACAACCCCCATTGGTATTGCGAGAACTACAAACAATACGGGGGCAACGAAGACGCGCTGCCCATCGACCAGCACATGTTGCTGTCGCTCGTTGCGCCGCGCCTGCTGTATGTCAACAGCGCCGACACGGACCTGTGGGCGGACCCGCGTGGCGAGTTCTTGGGCGCGAAACACGCCGAACCGGTCTATCACCTCCTCGGCGTAAAGGGCTTGGAGGCCGAACACATGCCCGCGATCGAGACCCCCGTCCATATTGGGCGAATTGGCTACCACATTCGCACCGGTGGCCATGGCCTCGAGGAGTACGACTGGCTCCGCTATCTCGATTTCGCCGACAAGCACTGGAAGGGGAAATAGCCGGGCTGAGGTGGCTTCAACCCAATGACTTATAGTTGATTGTACGAGCGAAAAATCGGATAATGGATTTTTCCTATTCGCCCGATGACCGCATTATTTACAAAGGGTATAGCACAATGAAACCGAATCAGTTCTCCCGCCGCAACTTTCTCGCCCGGACCGTTGGCATGGTTGCCGCCTCGGTGGCGCTGGCCGCACCCGGCAACGCCCAGGCCGCGACCAGCTCTCCCAATTTCGTGTTTATCCTGAGCGACGATCAGGGCTGGCCCGCGACCTCCGCGCAGATGCACCCCACGCGGAACGACGCCAAGAGCGACTATTTCCAGACGCCGAACCTGGAGCGTTTCGCGCGCGAGGCCATGCGCTTTAGCCAGGGCTATGCGCCGGCCGCGCTGTGCTGCCCAACCCGCCGCAGTCTGCAGTTTGGGCAGATGCCCGTGCGCCAGGGCTCCCGGGGCTTTGGCGTGAAATATCCGGTCGGCAACACGCGCCCGACCATACCGCGGATCTTGAAATCGGTCAACCCGCAGTATGCCGCGGCGCACTTCGGCAAGTGGGACCACCGTACTGAGCTGGCACCCGAGCACCTGGGCTACGATGGTGGTGATGGCAACACGAGCAACCGCCCGGGCAGCATGACGTCCACCTTCGGCAAATCGGAGAAGTGGCGCCTTTACACGGTGACGGAGGATCCGAAGCGGATCTTCAGCATCACGGACCGCGCGCTCGATTTTATGATGCGCAGCGTGCGGGAGGAGCGTCCATTTTTCGTGCAAATATCGCACTATGCCGTACACGTGACCATGCAAACGCGCCGGGCCACGCTCGAGAAATACGAGCAATTGCCGAAGGGGGAAAAGCACAACGTGCCGGCCTTCGCCGGGATGACCGAGGATCTGGACGTCGGTGTCGGGAAAATCCTGGACAAACTGGATGCGCTGGGCATCGCCGACTCGACCTATGTGATCTACATGGGGGACAACGGCTCGGCAGGATGGATTCCCCCGAACACCACACGTAACCTCTCCAATCCCACAACCTACGAAAAACTCAGCCGGAACCATCCGCTACGCGGCGGCAAGTGGGTGGTGTTCGAGGGTGGCATTCGCGTGCCTTTTATCGTGCGCGGCCCAGGCGTGAAACCGAACTCTTTTTGCACTGTGCCGGTGGTTGGGTGGGACATTCTGCCGACGATTGCCGATATCGTGGGTTACAGGCAGGCCCTGCCCAGCGACATTGACGGCGGGAGCTTCCGCGGACTGCTGGAAAATGAAGGGCGGGGCTCCGTGAAACGGCCCAATCCGGGGCTGGTGTTTCACCGCTATAGCGGCAGCTATCCACACACAGCCATCCGCGTGGGCGATTACAAGCTGGTAAAATTCTGGCGGGAGGACAAGAAGCTGCTGCTTTTCAACCTGAAAGATGACTTCGAAGAAACGAAGGACCTGGCCGCGGCCATGCCGAACAAGACGGAGGAACTGCACAAGCAATTGATGGACTACCTCGAGTCGGTCGATTCGGATGTGCTCACACTCTACAGTTAGCGGATGACCCTGGCTTACGTGGACTCGATCGATTTGGGCGGTGATTGACATTGGATTCGAAAAAAAAATGCTTAGCTGAAAACGGAAAAGGAGGGCAACGAATGAAGGTGCGTGGAAAACTTGGAAATCGTTACTGGATCAACGAGGCGCTGTCGGTTCTCTTCCTTTCCGTACTGGCCACGGCGGCGTTTGGGGCGGACTACTATGTGGACTCAACCCGAGGAGCGGATGCTAACAGCGGCCATGAAGCCGACCAGGCATGGCGTTCGCTGGACAAGGTCAACGAAACCGGATTTCCCATATTAAGGTGGCGCATTTGATATTGATTTGATAGTATAGGGCCTATGGAATGGATTCAATCGAGTTTAGGTCATTAAAAAAGGAGAACCTGATGGGTGAAGCACGCAAGGACGCTTTGAGGCTCAATTTCGACCGTAAATTGAAGCTGGAATTTCATGGAACAAAGGTGACAAGTGATGCTGGTTTACTGGCTTTTCGAGAGCTTGATGAAGTGTTAGGACTAACCGCTATGATTGAACCAGGTTTTTGTGACAACCGCAAAGGCAGGAACACTCAGCACAATATTATTGCTTTGCTGAGACAGTCAGTATATGGCAGATTAGCAGGTTACGAAGACACCAATGACGCAGAACGTTTGTCTGTTGACCCCGCTATGCGTCAGGTTGTAGGTGGCAGAGCTAAAGAGCGTACCGCTGCTTCAACCAGTCTGATGGGTAGATTTGAAACAGAGATATTAAAACAACCTGAAAACCTTGAACTTTTGATGAACCTGCCAGGTGTATGGGTGGACAATGTCCACCAACGCAAACAAATCAAAAAGATAATCCTTGATATGGACAGCTCTGTAAGCCCGACCTATGGTAATCAGGAAGGTTCTGCCTACAATGGGTATTTTGGATGTACCTGTTATCACCCGATATTTTGCTTTAACCAGTTTGGTGATATAGAGCGAGCACTTCTTCGCAATGGAAATGTTCATAGTGCCGATGACTGGCAGAGTGTTTTGCAACCAATTGTTAAACGTTATCAAGGGTGTGACATTGTACGATTCTTCCGTGGGGATGCAGCTTTCGCAGGTCCCAAAGTGTATCCCTACCTTGAAGCCGAGGGCTATTTTTATGCGATACGTTTAATAGGTAACGCTATACTACACGATAAGATTGAGCATTTAATGACTCGACCTATGGGTCGACCGCCCAGGAAGCCGATTGTTCAGTATCATAGTTTCCAATACAGGGCAGCCAGTTGGGACAAGTCCAGAAGAGTGATCGCTAAGGTTGAGTGGCATGCGGGCGAACTGTTTCCGAGCGTAGGATTTATGGTCACGAATCTGCGGTGGAAGTCAAGCAATGTGGTGAAGTTTTACAACAAGCGTGGCACCGCAGAGCAATGGATCAAAGAGGGCAAATACGCATTGAACTGGACTCGACTTTCCTGCCACGATTTTGCTGACAATCAGGTTCGTCTTCAGTTGTTTGCTTTAGCCTATAATCTTGGTAATTTCTTGAGGCGATTGGCTTTGCCCAAGAAGATTAAGGATTGGTCGCTTAGGACGCTCCAGGTGAAATTAATAAAGATAGGTGCCAAAGTGGTAAGGCATTCGAGATATGTGATATTCCAGATGGCAGAGGTGATGGTATCGAGATCGTTGTTTTACGATATTCTTGAACGTATCGGTCGTTTGAAACCGGTGCCGATTGGATATGACTAATGCCAAGAATTACCGAAAAACTTGAATTTGTGACAGGGTGTGCGGTCAAGGTCTATGCAAAAGTATGGATTGGAAGAAAGGTAGAGCAGAAAAATCCGGGTATTCTTGTAAATTTGTAAAAAACTGCCTTAGAAAATACTGAACTGGTCTAACCTACGGAATTGATATTGCTCAAAGACAAAGGGGCCTATACCGAATCACTCAGTATAAGCCCCAAAATAGTACAAATCATTAGCTGCTCTTCAAGCAACTG
>SDBS01003415.1_pt1 | contig 15605 bp, 14 predicted proteins | sample 2277091 | NCBI WGS metagenome assembly SDBS01 (sample SAMN10404972, study PRJNA504765) | marine sediment metagenome | isolation source: marine sediment core GS10_PC15, 163 cmbsf | place: Arctic Ocean: Southern Knipovich Ridge | collected 2010 | reverse complement strand
CTGGAAGAACTCCTCTATCTCCATCAAACCCCTCATCTGGAATCCCTATCTCTACTTTCACTCCAGTAGAAGGATTACCTATTTCAAATTCGTGAAGATGATAATCTAACCAAGCCATTACGTCTTGAATGGCAACATGCAAATCCCAAAATGAATAAGATTCTGGAACTTGTATTCGTCGCCAAATGGGAGGGCTAATATTTTTCAGTGTAATTTTAAATTGATATACTCTATCGTATTTCCTTTTCATTGTAAATGCTCCTTCCCTCGATTATAAATATATCTATTTTATAAAGATTTTTCGAAATTTGGTAGTTAAACTATTCCCATCGAGTACTGGTTTGTGAAAATAAGCTCCCGACTATCCCCAAGGGGTGCAGGTTGGTGGAAAATGCCCCCGATGTAGCATAAGAGGCTCGGCGTGGCTAAAAATATTTAAAGTACGTATTCGAGTTGAGAAAAATTTGAGAATATGCGAGTCTGACCAGGAAGATTGCTGTAATAATCCGTTAAATTATACTCCATATAGATTGAAAAATCCATTTTGGGTTTTTCTCCTCTTCGGGCTAATACAGTAACCAAGCTTATATTTTTAATAAACTAGGTAATAGAACCGTACTGGATGATCCGGGGATTTCATGCCCCGTAGCGCTAATACCCCCACCCCTAAGCTACATCGTACTAAATATTTCATATTTATTTTCAAATTTCTATATTCTAATATTTCTTTTATTACTTCTTCATTCGGTTTGGGGATGCAATGAGAAGAACTATTGGGTCGTTTTGATAACTGTTTCTAAAACGGCCAGACCTAGAAAGATTGATTAATTGGAGGAAAGGGAGGGATATTTATGAAAGAAGACGAGGGATATTTATGAAAGAAGACAATGAATATACTAATGAGCCTTTGGGTTATATTCGGGTAATAGATGATTTTCTGCCTCCACCAGAGGAGCTTGTATATAAGGAGGATAATGTAAAAGTCACTCTTGGATTTCTATGTTGCACATCAGCAGCAAAACCGATAAATGAGCCCCAAGGGACAGTGTTAGAAGATTGAGGCAGGAAATTTTCTTTTTCAAATGTCGTCGAAGAGGCCCGGAGTGGTCAAAATATGATTAGGTAATTAGACAGTACCCTTCTGCATGTATTCACGCAATAGACTGTTTAAGAGTGTCTGATACCCAATCTTTTTCAGGTCAGCAACTTTCTTCAAATATAACAATACATCGTCATCAAGGCGTATTGTGTTTGACACTTTCCTGGGAGTATTGAATCTCCCTCTTATTCCTCCTTTAAAATCATACTCTTCTTTTATTTCATAATCATCATTCATACGTTTCATATTGTTTCCTTTCTCTCGAAGTTGCCCTCCGGGCAGAAATTATTCTAATTACTTCCTCCCCTTCACTATTAAAAAATAAATTAGCTGCTACTGCAATCTCTCCATTGCCGGTTGAACCAACTGTTATCCAACGTTCCTCTAAATAACCGAATCTTTTATCAAGCTTTGATAAATGTAAGGGATCATTAAAAACTTCTTGAGCTTCCTCAAAAGAAACGCCATGTTCGTTGAATTATTCATATCTATTTCCTGATGGAAAAATTCATCCATAGGCAGTACTCCTTACGCTGATAGTTTATGTATAATTGTTATAGAGGATTGCCGAGAATTTCTAGTTAAGGCATTTACCTGGATCGATCAGAGACTCAGACTGTACGAAAGGGCAACTCTGCTCAGATCCCAGTATGTCCTTATATAGTTTCTGTTTTCATAATAGTTAGCGAATATGTCAGGTTCGTCGTAAAGCCGCCTGCGGCGGAACTGGATGAGAGCAGTCAGAGAGCTCTTTTCAGAGAGGGCGAAGTTAAACACCGGACCGATGGTGATCCACACGAAATCAGAACCCCAACCACCTGAGTTCATAGTAGAGAGGTCCTTAACATAACCAAGGTTCTGCCTGGTTTCCAGGAGCACTCCCACCGTATCTAGAATTAAGGGCATCTGGTAGCCTAAAAAGTAGGTGCAGAGCAGCTCGAAGCCGTTGAAGTTCTCCCCGCTGTCGGCTTCGAACATCCAAGCCTCTCTCTTCTCAGCACGGGAGAAACAGGCATACTGCAGCTTTGGGCGTACGAAAGCCACCAAATGAGTCCACTCACCCGGCACCACCGCTCCGAGATCGAACTGAAAGGTCCCCCCGATCCACGACTTCACTACCAACCCCCGTAAGGACGCTGACTCAGGCACACCGGAACCATCGGCGTTCAGCCCCATGCCGTTGAACAGCCCGATGTCCCAGCCGGTACCGAACATGGTTCCCACGTACACGTTCAGAAAAGCGATCGGCGTGAGGGTAGTGTCTATCTCGAGCCGGGTGGATACCGGGGTCAGGGCGCCTGTGAATGAAAAGACCACGTTGTTTCTAGAAGTTAGGAAACCTGAGCCGGTGAGGAAGGGTACTTTGATTTTGTGGTTCAGTAAGACCTGAGCTTCCGCTGAGCCCCAGCCCGAGCCGAGGTCTCTACCCTCGTCTTTTTCGAAGGGAGTGAATCCTGTAGGCTCCACAGGGGTATAGCTTATTGGGGCGAAGCCTCCGTCGCTTACTCCGTACCCCCTGTTGTCATCGAAATAGTATGCTCCATCGACATTCAGCGTTGTCGAGCGCTCCACCCCTTCCGACAGAGCCTGGAAGGGAAAGACAAGGAAAATACAACACGTAAAAAACATAATTCTATACAAACTTCTTGTTATCATGCTTGTAATACCTCCTTTTGGTGGATATTTATTCGATCCGGCTCAGCTTTCAATCTGGAGAATTTCGTCAGGATTGTTAGGTGTTAACAAATGAGAGCTGCCAATATGTTGCATAATGGGCCCTGCGTGGCGAAAAAATAAAAAAAATATTTTATATCTGCTTTTCTGCTTTTTTATAGATGTCTTTCCGCTTAAAGTGTAACACTTTTGATGCACTTATGGCGATATCTTTAACCGTGTATAATTTATAGGCAAGTAAACTTTCAATCATTATGAGATTTAATTATCGCCTATGGTTTATACCTAATTATTAGTATTGTACCAATAACTTATGGTACAAAATACCATAATATTAATAGATAAAACCATAAGTATATACAATTTGTTATCCTCCGGCGACAACCGATCCGTCAGGCTCGATCCGTTCGACGGCTGATACCCCGCCATATGCGATTGCTCTTATAGTTGCTTCGATAGCTGCACCTGCCTCGATGCAGCCTGCGTTCCCGGTCTCCTTCGCGATCGACAGGTTGTACGGATATCCAACCGAAGGCTCCACACTGACCAGGTGTAATCCGCGCCAGCCTCCTACAGACCTAAAGAGGGATATATGAGGCAGGACATCTGTCGGAAAAACCATGCCGAAGCCGACCTGTGCATCGGCGTCAGTGACGGCATACCAGCCGGACGAAACGTTTGGAAGATACTGGAAATCGGTAATACCGGCTTCTTCAGGAGGCATGGTCCTGAAATCCACGCGGTCACCGGCTGGTGTCGTGGCATAGGGCCAATCGTACTCGGTGCCGGGGTTGAACTTCAGCGTGTTCCACGGGTTGGTTGCTTCAATTATGCCGCGCCGTGCCGGGATATCCAGGCGGGTTGCTGGCGAAATTTCAAATGGGCAGCAGATATTCCAGAGAAAATCGATCGGTGTTGCTCCCAAATTTATGTAGGCATACTGCACGCTGCAGAATGACTCTCCCGCCCGCAGGCTGATTGTCTTCTCAAATCGAGTGGGCAGGACCCTTCCGTGGGTAACGAAACGTACCGCGATGACGTCGTCGCTCTTTTCAGTTATGTCCCACTCGCTCTCCTGCGACCAGACTTCGCCGTGATCCGGGAGCATTTCGCCGCTCGGCGCCGGGAAAGGCATATCATTGGGCACAAGCTCATCCCATCCGCCAGACCAATGGTCGTCAAAGAGCGCGCCATAAGCCACACGTGCCGGAGGAACGCGCGGGTTGTGCCAGAGCAGATTTCTATTGGAATCCTTGTGTACGAAGTTATAAATTTTTGCGCCAACTTCCGGAAACACATCCATGCGAATATGCTCGTTTTCGATCCGCACCACCTGTAATCCCCGATACTGCCAATCTGTGTCCACGAACAGTCCCATCCAGTCCTCCAATAAGTGGGTGTGTGCCAAAAAAAATAGAAGCTTTAACCAATCAAACTACTTATCTAAGGTAATTGAAAAACAGCTGTTACAGGAAGGTGATCTGAAATTGTTAAAGTATCATGCTGACGAATATATTTATCTATCAATACAAGGTTATCTGAATAAAAAAAGTAATCAATTGTCCTGTCAGGTTTATCTATTCTATTTGGAAAATGGGTAAACCAGTTTTTTCTTTCCTCTCCAAGGGTATCTTCAAGTGCAGGTATTGCGTTATACTTATCAAAAAGAACTTTTATTTCAGTATTAGGATTGTAATATGCTTTTTCTTTATCATCATATAAAGCATATGTACCAGGTGGAATAAGGTTAAAATCACCTGCAATAGCATAGGGATGCTGCTTTATAGTAAGGAACTTAAGAAGAGCATCAACCTCAGCAACCTGCTTTTGCATTGTATCATCTCCCTGTGCAAATGCATCAAAATGGGTATTCATCAAAACGAGTGACTTGCCGCCTTTTACAGGAAGGTGTACCTCAAGTACTGCACGTTTAAACTGGAACTGCCTTTCCAGTATATTTTTAGGCATTTTAGCAAGTTGATGACGGATAGCATTGTCTATTTTATATTTCGAGATAACAACCAGTTTCATACCTACACTGCCCATTATCTGTTTAATAGGAACATATCTTGCCTTCCAGTAAAAAGCCTGTGTATAACATGAATACTCATCTGGCAAAAACTCAAGCAAGCGTTTTAATTGATCTTCCTTAAAGGTTCTTTTTGCTCCATCATGTACTTCCTGTAATAAAATCACATCAGGCTCTTCATCCTGTATGACCCTTACTACCTCACCAAATGTTTTCTCTATATTCTCCCGGGATGGCGTAATATCAGGACCACTATTATCAAGTTCATCATACCAGAAAACATACTCTTTACCTGCCATATATTGAACATTCCAGGAGAGTACTTTCACCTGCTGCGCTGCTTCAAGAATTGATACTGTATCAGCTCCAATAATTGTTTCCTTTTTAATTTCAGGCGGGTGCATAGTTATAGAATATATAAAAATCGAAAGAGATAGTAGTAAAATTAAAATTACTACTATAGTGGTTAATGCGATCTTTTTTATTTTCATACACACCTCACTGTTTATAACAGGAATTTCGATCTAAAAACAGTCTAATATATTGCTTTAAAAAATGCAAAATGAAAATAATTTACAAAAACCTACCTAATTTCATTGACATATAAAAATAATTTTCTTATTATTCTGTCATGTCGGTGACAAAACAGATTAATACTATATATAATGAACTTAAACCTGTTCAGAAAAAAATCGCCGAATATTTTTTAGAAGCTGATTTCGATTCTCTAAACACCTCCATAGAAGAAATAGCCAGGATAACCGGCACCTCGGTTGCTTCCTTATCGCGGTTCTGTAAAAAACTCGGGTACGACAGTTTTCAGCATTTCAAGATCTCCTTTTCACGGGATTTAAAGTATGAACCTGATTTTGTTCTCCCCATCTTTAAAATGGATGATGACCCATCCCTGTGCATACGGAAGGTATTTTCGGAAGCAATCACAAACCTGCAGGCTACGGAGGGCACTCTGAATTTCGATTTGACAGTAAAGGCTGTTGACAGAATTGTTGAAAGTGAGATGCTGTATTTTTTCGGGAACGGCGGATCAGGAGGTATCGGCTACCTTGGCGAGCTGCTCTTTTCCCATATCGGATTTAAGGCTGTTTCAATAACAGATCCTTATAAAATGATTATAACAGCGGGTCATGCAGATTCCGGTTCTCTTATTATAGGCCTTTCTCATTCCGGGAGGACAAAGAGTGTTATCGAAGCATTGCGGATTGGGAAAAAAAACGGCGCTTTTACAATCGGAATAACTAATTACAGTAAATCTTCTGTTGCGGCTCTGGCGGACATTGCACTTTTAACCGCCTGCCATGAGAGGAGGATGCATTTCGCGCAGTCCAATTCGATGGTCGCACAGCTCACACTTCTGCGTGTTCTCTATATATTGACCGCGTCACGGAGTACGGAAAGGACCGTTCAGAAGGTAAATGACATAGAACAGTATGTGAGCTTACATGTAAGATCGAAAGTGTGAGGAAGTTTCAGCATGCCGTATGGAATATTTTTCAAAGAAGGTTTTCTATAAGCAGAATATTAAATAAATATATAAGGAGATATAATATGGAAAGAATTCATGACCCGGTAATTTTTCAGAACGCGATAGATGGGATTGATATGAAAAACAACATTATCGCAACCTATTATCTCAGTGACAGGCTGCCCGGCGTAGATTTCATCGACCACTATAAGCTTATAGAATCGATAGCAATCGAAGGGTCGACCGGGTCCTGGCAGAGGGTAGAGGAGGAGTCGGATGAAGTCAGGGAAATGCTTTCCGGCAAACTCGTTGGTTACTACGAGATCCCGACTGATGACGAGTACAGGAAGAGCGCGGTCATTCAGCTTGCGTTTCCAATAAACGCGTGGCATGACAACGTGCCCATGATGCTTCTTTCGATTGCCGGTAACTGCTTTGTCTATTCTCAAAATCTTCGACTGCTTGACGTAACCTTTCCGGAGAACCTTGTTAAAAATTTCAAAGGGCCGAAGTTCGGTGTTGAGGGAATAAGAGAGCTGTTGGGCATAAAAGACCGCCCTCTCTCGCTCCATATCATAAAACCGAAGATGGGTATGACTCCGAAGCAGACAGGTGACCAGGTATACAGGACAGCTATCGGCGGCGCGGACATGGCGAAAGATGATGAGATGACATCGGATACATACAACAATAATTTCAGGGACCGGCTGAAATATGTAATGGACGCTGTCGACAGGGCCGAGCAGAAAACAGGCAAACGCCTGATATACTACTGCTCTATTACAGACGACATCTCGAAGCTGCATGATAAGGCGCGTGAAGCAGTGAAGCTTGGCGCGAACGGCCTTTTAATAACATATTCTGTCGGGCTTTCAGCAATCCGGGACGTTACGGATGATCCTGATATAAACATTCCGGTTATGGTTCATAATTCCCACATGATTTCTTCAATAAAAAGTATTTCCTGGCCAGTATTCACAAAACTGCTCCGTCTGTGCGGCGCGGACCAGACACTGACGCCCACATACTGGTCCAGTATCCCGATGGTGAGCCTTGAAGAGGGCCTGCGGTGCCAGCACATCGCCCAGGCTCAATTCTACGGTTTTAAGAAGATGTGGTCAATGCCGGCCGCGGGGACATACCCCGGGCTCGCGCCCATACTGATCCCGGAATACGGGAAAGATATCATCATTCCATCAGGCGGAGGGATGCTGGGGCATCCGGACGGTTATACTGCCGGGGCCCAGGCATGGCAGCAGGCTATCGCGTCTGTAATGAATGATGTGCCGATTACGGAATACGCGAAAAAACCGGAAAATAAGGCCCTGAGACGTGCCCTTGAAAAGTGGGGTTATCTTGAAAGACCGGAAACACCCTGGTTGAGGGTTGCGCCGAAATTTCATCCCAAACCTTTTAAAATGGATGATTAAAGATGCAGCCATATAATTGAGGCTGTCTCACAACCTCTTATTAGGCTGTCCAATACATACAGATTATACATTTGACGTTATATATTACACAGAATTCTGTATCTAAAGAGTCATTTTATATGTTAAGGGACAGCCTGAGTTAAAAGGATCCTTATTAAAATAAAAAAAAGGGGAGGTGAAGTATGGATTATAAATTTGGAGCGACACTTCCGACGTTTACATCATGCGCTGATCGTTACTGCCTTTCCGGTTATGGAGGAGGAGGAACAAACATAGAGGAGATGATGACGCTGGCATCCGGAGTCCCCGACCTTGATGGAGTGGAGCTTGTCGGCAACTGGCACATAAACGATGACAATGTAGATAAGATGAAAAAATTGTCCATAGAAAATGACCTTGAAATCTGTATGGTGGCCGTCGATCTGTGGACTCAGGCAAAATGGGGAAAGGGGAGTCTGACGGCGCAGGATCCGAAAACCAGAAAAGCAGCTGTCGCGGAAATAAAAAAGGCCATGGACTGGGCCGCGTACGTGAATTGTCCATACATCGATGTGTGGCCCGGACAGGACGGTTATGATTACTATTTTCAGGCAGATTATATTAAAGTATGGGATTGGATGGTGCAGGGGATAAAAGAAGTGTCCGATTACAGAGATGATGTTAAGGTGCTTATTGAGTATAAGCCGAAAGAGCCTAGAAACCACTGTTTTTTATCTACTGTGGGGAAGACAATTCTTTTATTGGAAGAAGTCGGGAGTGAGAACGTGAAGGTGCTTCTCGATACGGGGCATGCCTCTTCGGGTTTTGAAAATCCCGCGGAATCTATTGCCCTGTTAAAGTGGAGAGATAAAAATTACCTTGAATATTTACATTTCAACGACAACTATCACCTCTGGGATGATGATATGCTTGTTGGTTCCGTTCACCTGCCCGAACTTGTAGAGATACTTTACTGGCTGAAAAGAACGGAATATTCAGGATGGCTGACCCTGGACATTTTCCCTTACCGTGAGGATGGTGTCGGTGCCGCGACCGAATCAATTTTATGGTTAAAATCTGTTTTTAATAAGATCGATACAATAGGGATGAGTAGGATAGATGAAGTGCTTTCCGCGAATGATGGTGTGGAATCCACAAGGTTTCTCAGGAAATTTTTTTTAGGAGAATGCTAAATGGCGGTTGAAATAAAAATGCCCCAGCTCAGCCAGACTACTGAGGATGTCAGGCTGATCGGCTGGCTTGTTGAAGAGGGCCAGGAGGTTAAAAAGGGTGACCCGCTTTGTGAGGTAGAGACTGACAAAACTACAATGGCTGTAGAGAGTTTTGAAAGCGGTACGGTATTAAGGCTCATTGCGGACCCGGATACAATGGTTGCCGCGGGCACGCTGATAGCAGTTCTCGGGGAGCCTGGCGAAAAGGTTGAGATCAAAGCAGAAGCTGTGAAAGAAAAGGTTGAGATCAAAGCAGAAGCTGTGAAAGAAAAGTTTGCCGGAAAGACCGGCCCGGAGGAAGGCATCCAGGCAGGAAAGTTAACGGGCAAAATCAATGACAGCATAAAAGCAACGCCCCTTGTAAGAAACATCGCGAGAAAGAGAAATATTAATCTTGCTCATGTAAGGGGCAGCGGACCGCGTGGACTGATTACCACAAAAGACCTTGAAGAACACGCGGCAGGTGCTGTGCAGGGGGCTGCTGAAGCTGTTAAGATTTCCGGTGAAGTGCGCAAGGCAGGCGCTTTAAAAGAGTACCCCCTTTCGAAAAACCAGGTGCTTGTGGCAAGGAATCTTACAAGGAGCGTGAAAGAAGTTCCTATTTATTATTTGAAGTGTCAGGTGTTTACAGACAGCATACTGGCATGGGGAGAAAAGAACAGGCACCAGGACGGAACAAAAGTATCGGTGTATTCATTGCTGATCCAGGCAGCGGCGCAAACTTTAGACCATTTTCCGAAAATAAACGGGTTTTTCAGGGACAATAAGCTGATTTTGTTTAATGGAATCAACGTCGGGTTCGCGGTTACGGCAGGTGATGATCTTTATGTCCCTGTAATTAAAAATGCGGATAAAAAGGATATCAGAGAAATTGATAGAGAGGTAAAATGTCTGGTAGCGAAGGTACAGAACTCAAAATTGGAGCCGCAGGATATTATGGGGGGCACGTTTACGATTACCAACCTCGGGAGCTTTCCAATAGATGAGTTTTGTGCGATTATTAATCCTCCGCAGGCGGGGATTCTTGCCGTAGGGCGGATGAAAAAGGCCCTGTATATCGATGAAAACGACGCGATGCGTATAAGAAAGGCATGTACCGTAACAGGAAGCTTTGATCACCGGGTTGTCAACGGTGCGCAGGGGGCTGCTTTTCTTGAAAAATTCAAAAAGATAATCGAAGAGGAGATTCAGCAATAATGGATTATGATAAAATCGTTAAAGAGCTGGGGCATCAAAAAGTTATCGGTATGTACGAGAAAATGCTCGAGATACGCGAGTTTGAAGAGAGGATACGGTTTCTATTTCTTGAAGGGAAGATGCCCGGCACAATACACCAGTACATAGGGATGGAGGCATGCGCGGTTGGTGTATGCTCGGCTCTGGAAAAAGACGATGTTATTGCCTCCACACACAGGCCGCACGGGCACGCGATTGCCAGGGGCCTTTCAATGGACGCTATGATGGGTGAACTATACGGGAAGACCACCGGCTGCTGCAAGGGGAAGGGCGGGTCGATGCACACTGGCGATTTAAGCCGGGGAATGCTTCCGGCAATAGCGATCGTGGCAGGAAATCTCCCCATAGTCATGGGTATGGCGCTCGCGTTTAAAATAAGAAAGGAAAAGCGTGTCGCGGTCAGTTTTTTCGGAGACGGCGCGTCAAATGAGGGTGCCTTTCATGAAGCCCTGAACATGGCCTCGGTGTACGATGTACCGGCTGTTTTTGTCTGTGAAAACAATCAGTACGGCGCCTCAACAAATATAAAGCGGGTGTTGAAAATAGAGAACATAGCTGACAGGGCTGAAGCATACGGGATGAGAGGGGATATTGGGGAAGGTATGGATGTGTTTGATGTATACACCCGGGCCAGGGAAGCGGTTGATCTGGCAAGAAAAGGTGGAGGGCCGACTCTTCTTGAGCTTAAGACTTTCAGGCTTTGCGGACACTCCAGGCGTGACACCAATAATTACATGACTGATGAAGAAAAGGAAAGATGGAAAAAACACGACCCGATACCGCTGTGTGAGAAAGTACTGCGCGAGAACAACATACTCGATGATCATACAATATCAGAAATGAAAAAGAAGGTGGAAGGTGCTGTGGAACGGGCCATCGCATTCGGGCAGAAAAGCCCTGAGCCGGAACCAGAGGACACATTCAAAGATTTCTACGTCACGATGGAGGTGCCGGAGTGAGCCTGCCGTTTCTGTATCAAACACGGGTCTATTTATTGATCGCTTCTATATTACGAGGGAGGTGCCGCGATGAGACTTAGCATAGCTGAGGCCCTCAGAAAGGCTATACACGATGAGATGGAAAGAGACCCGAATGTATTTTGCATCGGGGAAGATATAGGTATCCCGGGCGGGTACGGGGGGGCATTTACAGTTACCCTCGGGCTGGAAAAGGACTTCAGGGACAGGATTATTGACACACCTATTTCTGAGATAGGGATTTTTGGTGCCGCGTGCGGCGCCGCGGTCATGGGAATGAGACCGATCGCGGACGTCCAGTATGGCGACTTTCTGCTGTGCGCCATGGACCAGATAGTGGACCAGATCGCGAAGCTGAGGTACATGTCCGGCGGCAAGCTGAAGGTCCCTGTTGTAATGAGGGCCCCTGTGGGGGTTACAGGCCGGGGTTCCCAGCATGCCCAGAATCTTGAGCCTTTTTTTATAAGCTGCCCGGGTATCAAGATAGTGGCGCCTTCCAACGCCTATGACGCAATGGGTCTGCTTAGATCCGCGGTCCGGGATGACGATCCGGTGCTGATGTTCGAGCACAAGCGGCTGTACGGTTCTAAAGGCATAAGGGCAGAGGCGGGTACAATTGACGCCTCTTCTGAAATTCCGGATAAAGACTACACAGTTCCGATCGGAAAAGGTATAGTTCGCCGTGAAGGAAAAGATGTTACAGTTATCGGCAGCCTGCTGATGATGCATTACAGCCTCAGTGCGGCCGGGATTCTTGAGAAGGAGGGCATCGAATGTGAGGTGATAGACCCGAGGACGCTATGGCCGCTTGATATTGATCTTATCCTTGACTCAGTAAAGAAAACCGGCAGGGTCGCTATTGTAGAGGAATCACCCAAACAGGGCGGTGTCGGCGCTGAAATCGGCATGCAGATTGCGGAGAAAATACCTGACTTTCTGCTTTCGCCGATAACAAGGATCGCGGCACCAAACACACCGGCCCCCTTTTCACCGGTAATGGAAAAGTTCTACATCCCGCAGCCGGAGAGAATTGCGGATACCATAAGAAAGTTGACGGATGAGTACTAGAAGAAAAAATGAACTCACGGGAAAGAGTTATAGCCGCGCTGGAGAGAAGAGAGCCTGACAGGCTGCCAACGTTTGAGTGGTTAACATCACAGCCCCTCATCGATGCCTTTTCACCGGGCGGCAGCCTGTTGGATTTTATTGAGGCTGCCGGACACGATGCTGTCTGCTGTTCACCCTCTTATGAAAAACTTGAGGTAATTGATGAAGATACCTTTATTAATGAATTTAAAATCAAGAGGCATCTGACAGGTGCTGATAAATACCCGGTGGCGATCGGGCACCCGATAACAGACCTTGATTCTTTTAAAAAATATCAACCCCCGGCCCTTGATTCTTCAATACGGTTCAAAAAGATCGAAAAAGCGATAGAAAGGTTTGGAAAAGAGAAGGCGATTGTCGTTAACCTGCATGATATTTTTTCCTTCCCGCGTGACATGATGGGGCTGGATAATTTCCTCATTTCTTTTATCACCCAGCCTGAGCTGGTGCGCGAAATTGTGGGATTTTCAGTAGATTATAACCTGGAGCTTGCGAAACTGGTAAAAAAGAGAGGCATTGAGATAATCGGCATTGGAGATGACATTGCTGACAATAAGGGGCCCTTTGTTTCTCCCGATATGTTCAGGGAGTTTCTGTATCCGGAGTTTAAAAGAGTGGTGCAGGGGTATAAAAAAATGGATTTTTTTGTTATCAAGCACAGTGACGGAAACCTGAAACCGGTGCTTGACATGATTATTGATTCCGGCATAGACTGCCTTGATCCTATCGATCCGCTGGGAGGCATGGATATGCTGTATATAAGAGAAAATTACGGCAGCAGGATCGCCCGGAAAGGTAATATTGACTGCGTAAAAGTACTGGTGGATGGGAAGCCGGATCAGGTGGTTGAAGCGGTAAAGGATTGCATAAGAAAAGGCTCGCCTGGCGGCGGACACATCATTTCGTCGAGCAACTCTCTGCACGCGGGTATCAACCCCGAATTATATAAAATTATGCTTGAGACAGTGAGAAAATATGGTGAATATCCGATCAGACTTTAAAAAAGAATTATTTAAAACACTTGACGGGTATTCAGGTTATGGTATCATTCTCATGAAAGTGAATATTGTATTTTCTTATTTATTCAGGAGACAAAAATGCAGTTTGAATCTTACGAGGGCGAACCCGACATAAACCGCCTTTTAGACGCTTTCAAGCATAAAAAGATAGACAGAGTGCCCAATTTTGAGGTCCTTATCGAAGATCAGCACGTTGAGAAAATGCTCGGCAGGTACGCCGGAAATACCCTTGCCATAGGCGGGGACCCGGCCAAGGGCATTGAAGAATCCGAAGGTGCGCGGCCCATGCATCCGGAGGATTATATTGAAGTATGCAGGATTATCGGACAGGACGCGATAATTGTAGAAGCGATCTGGACGCCGTTTAAAAAGCGTAAAGAAGACGGCTCCCTGACGATTGTGGCAGACAGAAGCATCAGGTCAATGGAGGATTTTAAGGAGAAGGTGATTTTACCGGATGATGATGATATTGAAGAAAGAATGAAGTATATCCGGGAGTACCGGGAGGCTCTGGATAAGTCCGGTACCAATATCGGGTTCTGCATTCTCCATTCCGCGTATTTCCAGACATTGTACGAGTTCATGATAGGCATGGAAGACACCATGAGAATGGTATACGAGGACAGGGATTTTATTGAGGAGCTGCTTGAAATAAGCACCCGTTACTGGGTAAAGTTTGTGACAAGGGCGGTTGAAGAGGGCGTGGATTTTATCTGGCCTGCCGATGATGTTGCTTTTAAAACAGGTTTATTCCTGCCTCCCGCAATTATGAAGGAGATGTGGCTTCCCCATCTTAAAAGGATTATTGAGCCTGCACTGAATGCAGGTAAGCCGGTTATGTTCCATTCTGACGGAAAGATCGACGAAATTGTCCCATGGCTTGCGGACATCGGAGTTGACTGTATCCAGCCCATGGACCCGTACGGAATTGATTACCGGGATTACAAGAAAAAGTTCGGGTCGATAGTATGCCTTGCGGGCAACATTGATATTGAATTTCCACTTGCGCACGGTACACCGGACGACGTGGAGAAGGATGTAAAAGAGCATATGGAAGTGCTGAAGCCGGGCGGCGGATATGTCGCCTGCTGCAGTCACAGCATTGTGAATTACATTCCTCATGAAAACTACATGTCCATGATTAATGCCATTCATAGATATGGAAACTATACTGGTGGGCAGTGGGCAGTCGCGGGACCCGCTGTAAAAGCTGAAGCGGCCCCGGAAGCAGCCCCGGAAGAAGAAAAAGCCGAAAAAGTGGATTACAGAAGCGCGGTAAAGACCGGACTCCTGCTTGAAATTTTTGATGAAATATACAGCGGCGAACATGAAATGATTAAGGAGCTTGTCGAGAAGGCCCTGAAAGAAGAGTATGACCCGCTGGAGATAATCAATGACGCGATGACACCCGCGATCAAAGCCGTGGGAGACGGATTTTCCACAGGCGAGCTGTTTCTGCCGGACCTTATACTGGCCGCTGAAACAATGCAGGAAGCCATGGGTGTAATCACACCTCTTGTTGAAGGAAACAAAGATTTCAAGGCCAAAGGGAAGGTGGTAATAGGTACCGTAAAGGGAGATCTGCACGATATCGGGAAAAACATGGTGAAAGCGCTTTTAAAGGGGAACGGGTTTGAAGTAATTGACTTAGGCGTTAACAATTCTCCTGAAAATTTTGTCAAAGCGGTTAAGGAAAACAACCCCGATGTTGTGGGATATTCCGGTCTGCTTACCACAACACTCGCTACTATTCCCGAGCAGCTGGGCGCGTTGAAAGAAGCGGGGCTTCGTGATAAAGTGCTTACTATAGTCGGAGGCGCGCCTGTCACAGAGGAGTTTGCCCGGAGAAATGGGGCTGACCTGTACGGAAAAGACGCAAATGAGGCGGTGAAGGTAATAGAAAAGGCCTTGGAGAGGAAAAAGAGCTCGTAGCGGTACGTCCGGCCCGTATACTTAAGAATGAAAAAAATGCAAGAAAGGAGGTGCTTTTTCAGGAAAATAGTGAATGATTAAAGGAAAATAGCTTTAAGAATTAAACCATTGGTGTTGTTTAATAAGAAATGAAGAATACGGTTAGGCATATTTAAAACCAATCAATGATCTTTGAAAATATTTTTTATGGTTAGATTTAGTATGCATCTTGGTATGGTATGAGGTTAGAAAACCCTATTTTCGCTCGGCCACTGCGAAACAGGCAGGGTTTTTCCGTTTGCTATCTGAGGATTTTCCATCATTTCCCTGTTTGTGGGATTTACTTACAGATTGGTTGCAATCTGGATGAGATGGTTCCACTTTTCGATAGGGTTATGTGATTGGAGGCCATCGAGAGTAAGAGGAGGC
>SDBS01003414.1_pt1 | contig 15607 bp, 13 predicted proteins | sample 2277091 | NCBI WGS metagenome assembly SDBS01 (sample SAMN10404972, study PRJNA504765) | marine sediment metagenome | isolation source: marine sediment core GS10_PC15, 163 cmbsf | place: Arctic Ocean: Southern Knipovich Ridge | collected 2010 | reverse complement strand
GTGTAAGCTTTTCCAATTTCTTTATTACTATGGGCATCAGATCCTCCAGTCTCGAAGAGATTATATTTTTTATTAAAATTTTTTGCCTTAGTAACACATTTTTTAAAAATAATTCTCGAATTTACAATTTCTATTCCATCTATATACTTTTTTATCACTTTATCCGTTAATAAATCCATTTTTAATCGGTTATCTCTTAAAAAGTCAAATGGATGAGGGATTACGACTAAACCACCTTGTTCTTTAATATTATCAACGATGGAAAAAAAATTGTTATCATTAATATTTACTTCCTCAGTCAAAAAAAGTCCAATAACTTCTCCAGCTGAGGTTGCTATTTCCATACCAGGAATTATAATGAAATCTTCATATTGATTTTTCTTTATTAATAAGTTATAGGCTTTTAGGGTTTCATGATCAGTTATAGCAAAGCCATCCAAACCTTTTTTTTTAGCATATTTTATAGCATTTTCTGGTTTAATTAAAGAATCACCAGAATATATTGAATGCAGGTGTAAATCTAATTTTATTGACCCCATTTTTTCGAAACCTTAAAGAGATTTATTGATTAATAGGATAAGATTGTCAAAATAAAATGAATAGGATAAGATTGCTAAAAGACATATACCCGCAATTATCATTCCTTTATCGAGAAATGCTTTCTCTGTACTACGAGCAATTTCTGGTTTCGCTGAAGTTAAATACATATATCTGAAAATTATGAAAAGAATTAGGGGTATGGTAAGTATTGCAATATATTCATGAAAATTAACAGTTTCAGCTGAAAACAAATTAAAATGGATGATAAGATAAAATGAATAGGTCATGAATAGTGAACCTGCGATAATTGTATGAAATTGCTCCAATAATTTTAGAGAATATTGATCATAACTTTTTTTATGAGCAGAGGCATTTTCATTTCCTAATGAGTTTAATAACATTAAATCTCCCTTTCTTTTGGCTATAACTAAGAAGAGTGCGATTTCAAAAATCGCTAGGAATAACCAAGGAGAAATAAAAACTTCAATTAAAAAGCAACCGGCTAAAGCTCTCCATAAATAAATTAAGGATAAGCAAAGAATGTCAATAAACGCATATTTCTTAAATAAATGGTTATATAACTGTCCTGTTATAATAATTAAAATTATCATAATTGCGAAGTTCACATTAGATATGATAAAAATAAGAGTAAAACCAATAATTCCAGATAGTAAGGTTAACACAAATAAAGCAAAAGTTATTGATAATTCTCCTGAAGCAAGGGGTCGATTTTTTAATTTTTCTGGATGTCTTTTATCTTTCTCTATATCCATGAGATCGTTCACAATATAATTGACCGAAGAGGCACAACAAAGTAGGACGAATCCCAAAATAAGAGTAGGATAAAGCGAAAAATTAAGTAAGCTTTCACTAAAAAATGCACCCAAAAATATAAGTGAATTTTTGTAGTATTGCCTCACTCTTAAAAGATTTAGAATATTTTTAATTTTTTTCGGCATTCTCGGCATTGAATTGGTTAAAAATGGATATAAATTAAACTTTATTAACGTAAAAAATGCTCTTTGGTTTAAACTTCTTTAAAATTCTGTAACCTAATTTACTGAAGAGACTTGTTTCAGATTTTTTTTGTATCATAGCTGTATCGTATTTAAAAGTTATTAGTTCCAACAGTTTATACGGAATTTTTGTAGATTCTCCAAATATGTTTTGAACAATTAAAATGTTATCATTATTTGTTTCATTTAAGTTAAAATTAATTTTTTGAATATATCCAACTTCTAAATTGTTTACGGGCTTTTTGAGGTAAATATATACTCGAAGTTGATTATTAACTATCCAATTAATAAGCTGTATTTCTGATTTTCGAAAAATTTTACTTCTACTTATTGATATTGAAATTTCTCTTGGACGAATTATCAAATCTTGGAGTTTTAACTTAAGTTTATTTTCATCATTGTAAAGTTCCAACTCATAATCTTCATAATTATCTGCCTTTTCAACATTTATACACTTAAAAACTTTTAATTCTCCTTTTAGTTTGAGAAATAAATCGTGATCTTTAAAATTTTCAATAATATCAATCGAATTTGGCAATTTCGTTTTTTTTATTGATTTAAGCATTTTTTTATCTTCATAGGTGAATACATAATTCCCGTCCAGGTTATTTTCGTTTAAATTAACCTCTTTTAGTAATAAAGGAGCGTCTTTTTCAAGGAAATAAGTGTTATCCAACATTATTTGAGTCTTAGTGTAAAGTGATGTATTTAGAAATTCTTTTTTATTTGTTTTTAAATTAGTTATTAGATACTGATCGGCGTCACAAATATCATCAAGAAATTGAACATCTTCTAATGTTCCAACTAGCAACTCATTTGTTATCTTATTTTCAAAAATAAAATCATTTTTAAGGTCATACTTATAAATTTCTTTTCTACCCAGATCTTCTAAAAACGAAGAAACATTTTGAATTTCAAAAAATTCCAAAAATTTTTCATTAGCTATGATTTTAAACGCATTACGTGCTTTTTCAAATTTTTTAGCATATTTAATTTGTTTTGATCTTTTTAAACAAATAAATGGAAGTAGAGCCTCCTTTAATGGTTTTAATTCATTATCTCCCAATAATGCTGCAATTCTAAAATAAGAAGGTGGATGGGAATTCATAAAGTTAGCTAATAGTGATGCTCTCGAGGGTTTAATCATTGATTGATACAAATACTCAGCCGTATCTATATAATCTAAAATTTGATTGTTTTTCGAAATTTTTTCATCACATAAAAGCATAGTATTTAATCCAAATTCGCGACCTGTGGCGTAATAGCTCTCTAAGTTATAGAGTGCCTTAGCAAGTTCTTTACCATACCCTGCCTCTTTTGCTTTTAAATCTGCTTTTCCCTCCATTATTCTCACAAAAATATAAAGAAACATGTAAATTATGAGATTTAAAAGTATAAAAGAAATTAGTGGTATTTCAGGTTCAGCAAAAGTATAATCATAATATGTTGCAGGTAAACCAAGAAGCATGCGAAAAACTAGATCTCCAGTTGCTAATAAAGTTAAAATAAATGTATGTTTTCCTTTAGTATGTGCTAATTCATGAGCAACAATACCTTTTAATTCGTCTTCAGGAATTTGATTAATATTCTCCGCAATAATTGCAATTCTTTTATCAAATACAGATCCATAAGCTAGAGCATTTAAAATTGGATATTTTCCAAAGCCAACTTTAACTTTTCCTTTTATACCAATATCATTCTTGACTGAATCCACAAGTTCTAATAATGGATCATCGCTTTTGATTCTTTTAATTCCTAATAATTTGTCTAATATTGGCCCCGCAGAAAAGTAAACGAGCCAGTTGACAATAATTAATATAAAATAAATGTTTAGGATGAAATCAGTTAATTTTAAATTATCTGAGCTTAGAGGGGAATAATATATGAAATTAATTGGAGTATATTGATTTATGAAAATTATTACCAACCAGGCAATGATATATAAAAAGAGAATTAGATAAGCAGGACTCATAAATCTCCAAACTATTATATATTTTCTACCAAATAATAAAAATCCTAATCCCAATATAATCCAAAATGAAAATGCAAAGGCGGTATTAAGAAAGAAAGGATCTTCTAAATAAAAAGAAATTAAACCGGCGATGAAAATAACATTGTAAGTAACAAGAGATATAATTAAAATTTTGTTTAATACAGGATATTCTTTTAATTCAAAAACCCCAACCCATAGATAAATAGAAAATGCTCCCATTAGAGAAGTGAGTAAATCTTTAGTAAAGAAGAAAATAAGAAAAAAGAAAAATGCTATTGCAATAAGATCGCTCATTTCACTTCTACGACCAATTCTGGCCCAATGAAAAAACTCTTCTACAGTAATTATAAAAAAAAATGCCGTTGCTAGGAAAGTCCAATCAATTAAAATTTCAGCCCAGTTAGGTTGAAAAAAAACAAATCCAAGCAGAAAAACCATAGCTAAGGAACTAAATATATATATGATGAATAAAAAATACCTAACAGCTTTTTTCATTGGTAACCATTTGTGTTTTTTATAATTATAAAATTATGATTAAAAATTACATAAAAAATATGAATTTTCCTATTAAATTTAATTTAAATTCTATTAAATTAACTTCATTTTTCTGATTTTCATCCAAAAATATTTGAGAGTAAGATAGTACCATAAGAGTAAAATTGGTATATACAAGATGGTAGAAAAAAAGATATTTACGGGAACTTTTATAATCAATAAATTTATATCAGGGAAAACTAATGTCATTATGAATATATCTACAAATATCAAAAACAAAGCACTTACGATTAATAACAACACCATCAAAGCCACTATGCCTCTAATTCTTGGAAATTTATATATTAAAACAGAAAATAGGACTGCTAATGTCAATATAACCATTATTATAAAAATTGTTTCTAATTTCTCTAATGTCCATAAAATAAAAAAAGCTGAAGATAATGAAAACAATCCACAAACAATAGATATAACTAAAATATTTTTTACGAGTTCTTTCTCACTTAACGGTCCATTTGCTAAGATTAACCTAGGTAAGGTTAATACGGCATTTCTTTGATCTGAGGCTTTGATTTTATTATCATGAAGCAATATAATATCTTCTCTTCGTCGTTGAATATCAGAACTTTCAAGAAATCCTTTGACAGAGCTTAAAATACAAAAGCTGTTTAACACGTGAATTAGTAGAGCACAAAATACGATAATTTCAATAGAACCAATGAGCGCTATACAAGCAATCATGGCACCAAGACTTAGAGTCCCCACATCTCCAGGAAACACTTTGGCAGGATATTTATTATAAATGAAAAAGGGGATTAAAACTGCAATACCAATTAGCGAAAGGAGAATTGCTAGAGTAGAATTTAACAGTATTGCACCAATAAAAATAAAACATACAGCAATCAGACAGGTTCCACTGCCTTCCCCATTATAACCTTCTAACATGTTTACTGTATTGGCGAAAACAGCAACGATAAGAGGGATTATTAATGGATAAATTATTCTCAATCTAGTTTGTCCAAGAAATGGTATTGTTGGAGACGCTATATTAATAAAACCAAAATAATTTGCTATAAAAATTATACTTCCTGTAAAAATTGTAAGACCAATCTTGTAACGTGATCTTAATTTTACAATATCATCAATAAAGCCAATTACACCGGCCAATATCACTGTTAACATAAAAATTAAAATTTCATTCATAAAAATTGGAAAAAATAACATTAAGAAAATGGATGCTATAGATAATCCTATAAGAATACTTATCCCTCCAGATTCAGCTATTTCAGGTTTTGAATTTTTGTGAATATCATTACCTACATGGCCACGTTTTTTCATAAATCTAATGAGATGAGGTAATATTAAGAGTGTGACAAAAAACCCTATGATAAATATTATTATTAAATAAAGGATTTCTAATATCCCCCAGTTTAATGGTGTGGTTTGAAACATATTTTTACCAAAATATTTGAATGTAAAAATTAATCTGATTATTATATTTAAAAAATAAAATTCTTAATTCATTAAAATCTTTTTTTATTAATAAAATAGCCCGGCACGGAATTTCGACTAACGATTGAGCTCGTTAATTCTCGAACCGTGGTCGCGGGGTTCAAGGCCCCAAATGCTTGGCCACTACACCACCGGGCTCTGATAAAAAATTTATATTAAATATCAAAGGGTTTTAAATCTTGTTGAAAAAATTTTGCATCCATTAAATTATTTTCTTTTAATGATTTTAGAAATTGTATCTCCTTCCTCTCATCTCTATATTCATCTGGAAGCATTTGAGGAATTGTTTCTATTATTGGAAACCATCGATGACACTTCTGACAAAATAACAAACCTGATTCAATTTCAGTTTCAGTTTTAATTTTATTAAGAAAATGTAATTCAGGTAATAAATCATCTAATTTTTCAATATTCATTTCTTTAGAAAAATCCAATATCTTATTTTTAATTTCTGAGCTAATAGTATTAAAACATTTTCTAGTAATATCGTTAGGAGATTTATCATATATATTTTTTAATTCGTTGATGCTTGAGATAATGAGATTTAAATATTTCTTAATTGGACTTTTAGCAATAATAATATTATCCTTTAAATGCAAATCATCATTCTCTTTAGAAATTTCAATAATATTTTCATTCCTAATGGTTTCCATGTCTCTTTTCATATAAGTATGAAAAATTGATTGAAATTTAGCAGGTTTAGTTTCAAAAGTAAATATGAATAATTTTAATGGATAATATTTGTCTATAGGGCATGCCAATATATCAAATAACCAAGGTTTCATGGAATCTCCGCATTTTTAATTCTTACGAAAAATTTTTTAAACAATACAATTTAATGCATTAGCTATAAGCTAAAGTAGATACGATCTTAGAGTACTTATGTGTTTATCTATGCTTCGATCAATTTTCTTTCTCCTTTTTAGAAAATTATCTGATAGATTTAGAAATGCGGCTCTGGATGGCAAACGACCTCTTTTATATCTTGCTTCCAGAAGGTTTAGGCTATCTTTTACGCTTAAACGTTCAGCTTCAAGAATTTCTAATGCGTTTATTATATTTTCAAAAGTTATATTAACTTCGCGAATAGTTTTTTTAAATTGGACTACTTCCTTTTGAATTTCTTCAATTTTCTTATTATTTTTATCTAAAATGTTTTTATATTTCTTTTTAACAATTTTTTTCCGTTTAGCATCTTCTTCAGCTTGTCTTATTTCTATAAGTAATGCGTTTTTCTCTTCATATAAAGAACAGAATTCACGTAATTCATTTGCAGGTATTAATTCTCTTCCGTAAATAGCAGCTATACCTTTTGGTTTCTTTAATTTGGCAAAGGTTACAAATACACATAATAATAAAGTTATTAGTGAAACAAAAACAACTGGCCTTAGGATCATGTCAAATACATTAATAGTAATGGTTAATTGAATTTCCCAATTCTCCAATGGACTAACATATTCCGACTCATATATTAAAATAATTGCATTTTGTGAATATTCTATAGCATCTGGGGATTCTGATACAGAATCTAAACTAAAACATCCTTCAATAATCAATTTTATTGTGAAATCTCTTCCTAAATACTTGGATTTTGATGTTAACACATCAATTTTTACCGATTCTTGAATCCAATTTAAAGAGATGTATTTTTCAAAAGGTAAAAAATATTCAATTGAAAAACGAAATTTTGAACCTGAATCTACTGTTATTCGATTTTCAGATAAATCAATATTTAGATCTTTATATTTTAATTCGGTATAATTAGTTTCTGGATCGATTTCAATCCCTAAAATTTCTCCTAAATCATCAAATACACGAACATCTTTAGCTGGTCCAGGGATCTCGAAGTGTAATTCATGGAATCCTATTATTCCTTCATTTTTGATTAAGTATTCTTCTTTAACCTTAATAAGCCCCCAAGGAGAAATATAAATCTCTCTGGTCAATTCATCCACTATTATTTTTGTCAAACTATTTTCCGTGAAAATGATTTCAATGATATTTTCTTGAGTTGGGACCAAGTTTTCTAAAAGTGGATCAAGTGAGCTAACAATATAAGTGATTGTATCTTCTGTGGGATCTTCGACACCCCATGCGTTATGAGAATAAGACGATACTTGAGAACTTTCTGGAATCTCAAATACAGCTTTTATGTTTCCTTCTGCTTTATAAGGTAGGATTGGGTAAATATAACCAGTGTAATTTATTTGCTGAATAGGGTTATCTTCAGAACCTATATTTACATAGTATAGCATATCTGCATAAGTTTGTATAAATCTTATTTTTTTTGACTGCTGAGGTAAAAGAGGTGAATCAAAATAGATTGCAATCAGCTCGAATTCATCTATGACTAAAGCTTCACGTTCAGCTAATAAAGTCTCCTCGTCGCTTCCAGTTGCTTCAAAAAAAATTAATTTTTCAGAATGAGATAGAGGGATTCCAATAAAAATTGATGTAATCGGATTATTGTTGAAATTTTTAACAGTAATCTCATCTTCGTAATGTACTAAACCGTATGCACTTAATTCTGCTTCTCTATTAATACTCGTAATTAATATCTTTTCAGCACCCTCTAAATTACCGGATGCCTTTGGAGATTTTAATTCTGATTCATTAGAAACTTCAAAATTAGAAGTAGGAGGTATCAATGAAAGTATTACGATAATTAATAGAATTCCAGTAAAAATATAAAAAAATTTTCTTATTCTAAACATAAATTATCATAAGTAATTAACACAATTTTTAAAAATTTATTATATTTTAAGATATAATTTTAAGATAAAATTTTAAATTTATTGGTATTTATTTATTTAATAGAATTTTAAAAATAATAAATAATTAATTCAGATATGTCAGCGAGAAAGCAATCACGACGTAAAAAAAAAAGAAGTGGGAGTTCTCCTATGCCATTAGGTGGAGCGGGATTAATGCGTTTCTTCGAAGATAGTTCAATTGGAATTAAAGTAGGTCCTATTAGCACTATTTTGTTAGCTGGGGCCTTAATAGGAATTGTTATATTAGCACATTTAGGAATTTTTGGCTGGCTCTTCACTCCTGCGTCGGGTGGAGGTTAACAGATGAAATCAGCTATAACAAATTATAAATGGCTTTACGAATTAATTGAGCTCTTTGAGGCCGGACATTCCGTCTTTATACCAACAACGGCAATTTCTTTAAAGAATTTCGATTTAGGGATAATGTTGAATTCCTCGCTAAATTGGATTTGAGTTATTATCTTTTAAATTTAGCAGGGCTAACAACAGATGAAAATCTCCGATTTTCAAAATTTAATAAAGGAACTCTATCTCCATCGAGATTCAAACAGAGGTATAAGTAAGACATTTATATGGTTAATTGAAGAAATTGGAGAATTAGCATCTATAATAAAAGAAAAAAATATAAACAAAGAAAAAGCTTCTGAGGAAATTGCTGATATTATTGCTTGGACTCATTCTTTGGCAAATTTATTAAATATAAACGTTGAAAAAGCTTTATTAAATAAATATCCGAATAAATGCAAAAAATGCAATACTACTCCATGTACGTGTGAAAAATAATTTAAAAACATCTTTCATATATTAAAGCACATCTGAACTTTAAAAAAGGTAATAATCATTGAAAGAGAACAGAAATTTAAAACAGATTCATTTTAAGGCAAATATTCACGAAGAATCTTTTATTGAAGATTTTACAGTCATCGGTAAAGGTGTTACAATAGAAAAGGATGTATATATTGCGAATGGAGTAAAAATCTATGGTAAGGCAATAATAAAAGAGGGAACTTATATAGGTGAAAATTGTATTATTGGACATCCCCAAAGAGAGAAATTAAATGAAATAATTACATACAAAAAATCTATATCTGAATTAGAAGGTCCAACGGTAATAATCAATAAAAATTGTGTAATTAGAGCTGGAACTATAATCTATTCCGAAGTTATTATTGGAGATAATTGCCAAACAGGCCATAATGCCTTGATTCGGGAGAAAACTAAAATTGGAGAATTCTCATTGATTGGAACAAATTGTATTATTGATGGAAATGTTTCTATTGGAATAAATGCTAATATGCAAACTGGAGTATATATTCCATTACATTGTACAATCCAAAACAATGTCTTTATGGGACCATTTAGTAAATTAATTAATGATAAATATATGCTACGTAAAAGATTTGATTTAATAGGACCTACTATAGAAGATTATGTATCATTAGGGGCTAATTCAGTAATATTTCCAGGTGTTAGATTAAAAACTGGTACGATTGTAGGAGCGGGAGCCGTTGTAAATATAAACACAGAGGAAGGAGATATAGTTGCTGGCAATCCAGCCAAATTTTTGAGGAAAAAACCAGATAATTGGGAATAAAATATTGGTTTCTTAAATTAATTAATAAAATAATGTGCATTTTATGAGCCTCGTGGGCAAAAAAATTTGGATTGATGTAGAAGAACCAAAAACAGGCATTATGTTTAATCCTCTGATTAAAGCATTTCAAAATGAAGGTATTGAGCTTCTAATAACTGCTAGAGATTATGATTCTACATATCAAATATTAGACAATTTCAAAATAAAATACGAGAAAATTGGAAAACATGGTGGAGAAAAACTAGATGATAAATTAAAAGCATATATTAGTCGCTTAAACACCTTATTACCTCAAGTTAAAAGTTTTAATCCGGATTATTTTGTTACATTCTCATCAGTAGAAGGAACAAGAATCGCTTATGGATTAAAAATACCTTCTCTCGGTTATAACGATGAACCACGGAATGAACCTGTATGTAAATTAATTTTTCCTTTCTTAGATAATATAATTACTCCTATGTGCGTACCATTAGAATTATATCTTAGACTTTGTGCTGAACAAAAAAAAATAATCCGTTATAATGGAATTGATGAGATAGGCTGGCTTACTGATTTTATACCAAATCCAGACATTCTCAATAAGTTTGATTTAGAAAAGGGAAAATATATTTTGATGAGAAGTGAACCCTCAGCTGCTTGCTATTTTATTGATAAACTTAAACCTGATGAGACCATGATAAATCAGTTTTTTCCTTCAATATATAAAGAATTTCCTAACTATAAATTTTTCCTCTTGGTACGAAATGAGAAACAAGAAGAATATCTTCAAAAAAAACTTGAAGCATATCTTAATAATAAAAATATTATAATTACACGTTATTTACCTAATATTGTTGATTTATGTTTTTATAGCGCATTAGTTATAAGCGGTGGTGGTACAATCGTCCGAGAATCAAGTCTATTAAATGTCCCAAGTTTAGAATATTTTCCAGGTGAGACTGCTCCCCAAGAAAAGTTTCTAATGCACAACGATTTCCCGTTAGAACATATTAGAGATATAAATAAAATTATTTACAGGTCAATTGAAATTTTAAACCAAAAACCATCCGATATCAATAAACGATTTGAGAAATTTAAAAAACAAGTAAGTAAATTTGAAAATCCAAATAGAATTTGCTTTGAGTTTATATGTTCTAAGTTAAATACATAGAAGATTTATATACGCATTTTCTAATTTCTTGCCAACAGCATTCCAAGTATACTTTTTTATGAATTGCTGGGCTTTATCTATTAAATTTTTCCTAAAAAACTCATTTTTAAGTAGCTCCGGTATTGCGCTGAGGAAAGAAAAATTATTCGTTATAATGGAATTGATGAGATAGGTCCATAATCAGAACGATTCAGCCTATTTTTTAAAGAAAAGATTAGTCGTTTTGAAAATCCTAATAAAATTTGTTTTAATTCTGTTATAAGTAAATTGGTTGATAAAAATTTCTAATTATTTAAAAATCGTTCATAAACTTTTTCTAATTTTATACCTACAGCATCCCAAGTATATCTTTTTATGAATTTCTGGGCTTTTTCAATTAAGGTATTTTTAAAATCATCATCTTTTAATAGTCTTAGTATTTCATTAGCAAGTAATTGAGGACTCTTTGGAGGTACATATAAAGAATTATTTTGAAGAATTTCTTTATAGACTTTTAGTGAAGAGCAGATTGTAGGCGTACCGCATGCTATTGCCTCAATAGGTGTATTTCCGAACCCCTCAGAAGAAGAGGAATATGCTATCAATACGTCACTCATAGAGTAAAGGATTGGAACTTGTTCTTCGGGAACGAAACCCAAAAAATGAATTTCTTTATATTTAGATTTCCATTCTTCGTAAATTCTTGCCATATTATAATCAGGATTGCCAACAATTACCATATTTAGGTTTGGAATATATTTTTTAGCAATTTTATATGCGGCTATAATAAATTCTACGCCCTTATAATTAGCGATACGACCTATATATATAATTATTGGACCAGTAATACCTAAATTCTTTTTTAGTTTTTCAGCTTCTTTTGGATATGGTTTAAATTTTTTATCAATACCATTATAGAGTGTGCATATTTTATTAATTTCAATTTTTGGTATATAACGAATAAGTCCCATTTTAGTAAAGTTAGAAGGTGTCGAAAGATAAGTTGCTTTTTTCGAAACATACTTGATTAAATATTTTTCCAAAGGAATTTTTGTAAATTTCGTTTCAAAAGGACCTAAATCGTGAATAGTTGATATAAACTTTTTTTGATTGGATAATATAATAGGTAAAGTTCCTTTAGAGCCATTTCCGTGAAAGATATCAAAGCTATGTCTATTTTTTCTAATAAATTTAGCAACTTTTAAGTTAAATTGAGCACCCCATAAAAATCTTTTTCTTATAAAATCAATTTGAATAATATTTGAGTCTTTAAGTTGAATGTTCCATTTTCCAGTAATTAATCTAACGTTATGACCCTGTTTTTTTAAATATTCGAAGATACCCTCAAAACCAGATCGCTCACGATCTGGAGCGATTGTTAAAGAAACAAGACAAATATTTAATCTTTTCATCGGTGAATTTTGATTCGAATACTAATTTTAAATTGAAGTAGTTATTAATTAGGTTAATTGTTCAAAACCTTCTTCAGTTATTATAATAGTTTCCTCAGATTGAGCTATATAAGTACCTTTAGATTCCGCAAGTACGTAATGTGTCTTTAATTTTCCCTGTTTAATCAATTCTTGAAGACCAAATGCAACTCCCGTTCTAAATTCTTTTCCTAACCATCTTTCAGCGAATGGTAAGGATTTGTAGTTTTTATTAATGTAACCTAATAATTGCTTTGAAGTTTTTCTACGTAGGGGGACTCTACCTGTATAAGGATTCAGCTCGTAAATAAACGAATTGTTAGTCATATGGACAGAGCCCTCGCCCGTTGATGCAAAAACTTCCACGGCGAAAACATCTCCTTCTTCCATTATATCTCCACTTTGATTTCCTAATTCAGGTAAGGCTTTTTTACCGTGAACTATCCATCTCTCTACTTGATGACCTCCAAGTTCCTTGATTGGGTTATATTTAAATCCTTTAATAATGCTTTCTATTTTTTTTCCTATTTCTTTAGTATTCATTTGCGGTTTCGACATCATTTTTGCAGCATCAACCGCAACTTCGGTTGATTGAATAATATTCTGAAGTGATTCATCATCATTGAAATTAACAGAAAATGCTGTGTCTACAATAAATCCGTTCACATGTACACCTATATCAAGTTTAACTAAATCACCCTCATTAATTGTTAAACCATCGTCTCTGATTGGGCTCGTGTAGTGAGCCGCGATATTATTGATGCATAAGTTAGCAGGAAATGCATGCCCGCCTCCTAATTCTTTAATTTTACCCTCAACAGCATTAACTATATCTAATCCAGTGGCACCGACCTTAATTTTTGGTTTCATGAATTTTTTTACTTCTTTAGCGATTGTTCCAGCTTTCCTTAGGGAATCAAGCTTAAGCTTTTTTTCTTCTTCCTCTTTTTCTAATTCTACTTTCTCTTTTTCCTTAGTAGTATTATTTTTTTTCTCCATTAAAATATGTAATATGAATACGATAAAAAGATTTTTTCTATATTATGAGTTTGATAAAAAAATAAAAAAGTTTTAAAGTAAATATTAAGATTAAAGTAAATATTAAGATCAAATAATAAAAAATTTTAAAATCAAGTTTAATTTGATTATTATATCAAGGTACAATTATTTTATGTTGATTTAATGTCGGAAAACATCAGTGAACTCATCGAATTATTGCGAAAAATGGAAGCTGTAAATTCTGAAATTCAGGGCTCTGCTGTCGTCTCTGTCCAGGGTTTGCCCATCTGCAGTGTTCTTGCACGCGACGTCAACGATGGTATTGTAAGTGCCATGAGTGCCGCTATTTTGAGTGTTTCAGAACGAGCTGTAGAAGAGCTTTCTAGGGGGGACTTGAAACGAATTCTCATTGAGGGATCCGAGGGTATCATTATCTTATCCAGAGCTGGGAGCAATGCGATATTATGCACACTCTGCTCCGCAAACGCAGCCTTAGGCATGGTTTTTTTGAATATTCAAAGTGTTTCAGCAAAGATCTCCGAGTTATTAGATTAATTTTCTTTTTTGTTTAAAATAAAACTCTGTTAAAATCCCTTTAAACTAAATTTTAAATTAATGAGTTTTATTATTATAAATAACAGTAAGTTTAATATCAAACTTTGTTTTAATTTCATTTGTTTTATGACACATTCAGAAATTTTAGTACAAAACTTTCATAATTTGCTAGCAGAGTGTCTTGAGTTCAAGAAATTTGAAAAATTTAGGCAAGTTTTCGAATCTGCTACAAAATTTGATATTTTCACAGACGTACAAAAAATTCCGAACCGCTTTGAAATTATTTCTAGGCTAGTATTAAATTGTATTCAAGAAATAAGTGCAGGATATCAGACTTCTAGTTTAGGTAAAATTATTGAGATCCTAAGATTTTGCAATGAATTTAATCTGTTTTATAGAGAAATTTTGAGTAAAGATTTAGAACTTTTAAATAGGATCAAGAAAGATAAGATACTTTTAGCTAATTTGAAAGATCTATATGGAGAGATTTCTAATTCTTTTATTTTTTTTATAGTTAAGGTAATGCCAAAGACCCTTTATGACTATTTTATTGGTGAAACTAATGAATTTTCATTCTATACAAGTTCTGACATAATGTCATATGTTTATATTTTTTTTGAAAGATATTCTATTTATGGTTTAAGTGTCGAAAATTTAGGGAAAGTTAGAAGATTTATAACCAATTTTAAAAAAAAATGTGAAGAAAATAAATCTAATTTCCAAGAGACAGAAATACAAAATGAAGATGGTAAATGTATTGAATTTAACTTTAAAAATAAAAAACACCTAGTCTCTCCACAAAATTTAATGAAAAACATTGATAAGATTAAAGATAAAGAAAATTACAACTATTATAACATTTCGATGGTGTTATTTGGTGGGCTTGGGCCTCAAGGGCACGGGTTTTCATATTCAACACCCAAAGGAGAAATAGTTGAAATTTGCAGTGATATTAAAGAAAATGATGCAATTATCATAAAATATAAGCAATTCCTTCGAAAACAATTTTTAATAAGGTTAAGAAAGGAATTGATACATAAAAATATTAATAATATTATAATCCAAAAAATAATAGATTACCTTTTAGAAATAATTTACAAGAAAGAAGTAATTAATTATTATAAAAAAGATTTAATTTTAGGACAAATAAACAGTTTTTTAAGCGAAAATCTAAAAGCTTACTACAATAATGACATAGAATTTCACAATTTAATGAATAAAATTTCAAATGCGATAAAAATGATCTTAAGACCTATAAAAATGATAGATCAGTTTAAATGTAGAATGGATTTGGTCGATAGAGGTGAAATCAGGTCGGAAGATATCGCAAAATTAACAAGTTTAAAGGGTAAATCGCATTATGACGTTTTAAGAGAAAGATTTTTCTTTCAATATATTGTAAAATGGTTTTACGAGATTCACTCATCTAAAAATCTTTAAATTTTTAAAAGAATCTTTTTTTTTAACTAGTTTTTTTTAAAATTAGTAGATTTCTTTAACATTTAATTTCTGGAGATCCATTACTGCTCCTGATTTTTAATAAAAACGCTATTCCACTTCCAATTGCCCC
>SDBS01003413.1_pt1 | contig 15609 bp, 15 predicted proteins | sample 2277091 | NCBI WGS metagenome assembly SDBS01 (sample SAMN10404972, study PRJNA504765) | marine sediment metagenome | isolation source: marine sediment core GS10_PC15, 163 cmbsf | place: Arctic Ocean: Southern Knipovich Ridge | collected 2010 | reverse complement strand
AATACTCATATTCCGGTGTTATCGAGATAGTAATCATTCTATTTTTCCACATTTTTGTTGTCAATGGCCAATTTCAAGAATATCTTATCCGGTGTTCTCAGTAAAAACATATAATAACTTGTTAGCCGCTTAAGAAAATGAATAGGTAGTTCAATTATGGCAAATCTGCGCATATTATTTCAAGAAGCGCAATTGCAGTTTAAGTTACAGCGAGAAACTCCAAAAAAAAGAACGATGGAGGTATTGAAGTATGGAGGCAAGGGTGTAGCATGGCGTTGGATGAATAGAAATGTGATTCAATTATGCCCTCCAACAAAGGGACGTAAAACATTTCGTGATGGCCACTGTCTAGTCATACAGGGCAAAGGGAAAGAGTGCCGATACAGAGATCCACAAAGCAGATTAAATCCAGAAACCTGGTCATATGCGGGATGTGATTGTACAAATTTGTCAGATGAGCAAGTATGGGAATGGATTGAGACAGCGTACAAATATCAAAAGGGCTAACAATGGGCTCCAGTGAGACGCCCCTGACGCGTCACTCCTCAGCCAGTGCGTTAGCTTACATATTTCGAGGTAACAATTGCCAGAGCAGAATAACCAATGCATCTACTGCGGACAAGATGTACGCGGCGTACGCAAAGGAGAGCATGTTGTCCCTCAAGCTCTTGGGACGACTGTCACGATTAGAAGGGTTTGCAATGAATGCAACAATAATGAATTGTCTCGATTAGACAAGGAACTCGTAAGCGCATCGCCGTTGCACATCGCAGCGCGTGAAGAACTCGATATCGTAGGCGATAATGTTTGGGATTATAATACTCAACTAGACCTCGCGATAGAAGGTCGGTTAGTTGAGAATTCTAGTGCTGTTGTACAATGGCCGCAAGTAATACTCGATGAAGGACAAACAGTATTCTGCTATGATATTGAAGAAGTCGAGAAAGTCGGCCAGCAAGTCTGCTATGAAGCATTCCGCAAGCAGCTAATCACAGCAGTACAAACTGTTCGCCGAAACGACCGAAGGCCCAGGTTGCGTTGGCATTCGATACCAAATTTACCCAAAAGAGGTCGCTTTCCTCCAAGAGTCTTCACGCGGCACAACTGTGATGACTTGCATGAGGGTATTAGCTTTGAATGTCGTTACCATGGCACTATAGATCGGAATGATGTTCTATCGAGACTTGAGAAATGGCAAATTGATCTCAATAGCACAAAAGAAATGACCATGGAAGGAGTGATCGATCCTGAGGCAGCCACGTCTTATCGCCCACGATGGATACTTCGTGCCTTGGTTAAGATTGGAATTAACTTATTGGCTTACGTCATGGAGAACGACTTTCAACGAGAGGCCTTTTCTGACGCAATACAATTTGTTATTAGAGACATCGGAGAGGGCCCATCGTCAAATGAATGTGGTTTTCTTACTAAGGATATTACTGAATCGCTTACATGCCCTCATAATTCACACAAATTTATTTTGCAATATGATGGAAACTGGGCACTTGATTGTTCTTTTTTTGGGGGCATAGTTGGAGCAACAGTATTATTTCCTGGGCAGAACTGGGAAAATGTCCGTCGTATCGAAATCGTAGCACCGTTAGGTTCAAGTGATTGGGAAGTAGGCAAATCACAGATTCTCATTCCACGTCAACCGCGTGTCACAGATAGACTTGATGATATGCTGAAGTCTACAACTACAATAAGGAATGTCCAAGCTCGTAAGCGTGTCGTTACACGAAAGAAGTCTATTTGAGCAGAATGAGTTACACATAGTCACAATATATGCTAACAAGCGGCTGAACTCGGACCAGTAAAAGCTGACGCTTTTCCCGTCCGGTTAGCCGCGGCGTTAGCCCAGAAAGGAAGGCCCGAAAATGGAAATGAAAGATGATGAGTCTCAAACGTTGCGATTAAGAGTCGACCAAATTTCATCAGAATTGGACAAGCAAGACAGAGTGCGAGCTGTAAATACAAAATGGATGCTTACAGTCGGCGCTGTTATAGTTGCTGCTCTTGGATATACGAACTTTGTCCAGTTGCCCAGGGAAGCGGCAAAGGCTGCCAAGGAACAAGTCGGGCCAAAAATCGTGGACGAAGCAAAGAGAATTATGGGCGTCCTAGAAGATGACGAATCTCGTGCCAAAGAAATATTGGGACAGATTTCAGAACGTCAAAAGATAGCAAATCTGCCAATAGGTACAATCGCAGCATCAATGTTAGATCCGAATTCATTTGCAGAAGCAGTTGGAGATCCTAATCGGACAACATGGGTATTAGCTGATGGACAGAAAGACATTACAAATTCGCGGTATGGTCAATTGTCTGGTAAAACGACGCCGCCAGATTTGCGAGGCGTGTTTTTGAGAGGGATGAATGAAGATGGCGGGCGAGACCCAGATGACCGCGAGCCCGGGGACTACCAGCCGGACGCATTGCAGAAGCATGGCCACAAGACAGACGCCCTCAAGTTGTGGCGACATATCAGTGCAAATACCTCCGAACTCGGTTACACCAGCACAGGAGGGGCAGATTACGGCCCAGCAAGCGTGATGAACGTGACGGACTTGGACTTGAAGCCGCCCGTGAGGACAGCGGACGAGACACGTCCCAAAAATGTGGCGGTTTACTTTTATATCAAGATAAATTAGCAAGCCTAACAACAGCATTCACATATGGCCATCCTTCGCCCGTAGCTCACGATGGCATGTGATGCTGAGCGTTATAAGTTTCATAATTGAACCCTCAAGAGATGAGACCGGTCTTTTGAGTGTTTCTTTCTTTGAAAATGTGTGTGTGGTATGAACGTTCTGTCCGAACCGTGTGACATCCTCTTTGTCTTCTTTCTGCACTGGGAGCTATAGACCTCCTAATAGACAAACAGGAACTCACTAAAAATAAAGTATTGAAAGCAAATGGTTTATGTGGTTGTGACACCTTGGACGTCAGTGTAAGGCGTCAGTTCAAAGGCAAAGTCTTCGGATTTCGCATCAATTCTGGAACCTTTGTTGGAATATATCATATTCTTCATCGCGCTAAGCGACAACCTTGAACAGCCTAACCTTCCCTTTCACCGGCACTTTAGCTCACTCCTCACTAACGAGAATCAGGCATCTCACTAGTGCCCTGTCGCACGTAAAATGATGAACTGTCATTCCGAGCGCAGCGCAGCGGAGTCGAGGAATCTGTTTTGATAGACCCCTCGACCTTGCTCGGGGTGACGATGGTTCTCAGTAATGGCACCCATCAATTGAGCTGCGACAAACCACTAGGTAAATCCGTGCTAATCTGCGGTTACTTACTATCGAACTATCAGTGTGAATCTGTGTCAATCCGTGTCTAAAAAAAACAGTGTCAATTCTGTCTAAAAAAATCTCTGCTTTCTCTTTGGCTAAAAAAAGTACTTTTTTGGTCATTTTTTTGTTGACATTGTTTGTATTTACGTTAAATTAGCTCTTTAAATCCAGGATGTTTTTGAGCAAGTTTTATAAGCGGCTCAATCTGCTCCATCATTTTTTATTTGGTTTCGATTTCGGTTTCGGTTTCGATGTCGGTGTCGCTTTTTCAAGTTTTTTAATACGTTCTCCAAAATTATCAATGTCAACGTTCAGAAATGCATCGCTTCTAAAATGCTCAGTCTCTATCTCACCCAGCACCCACGATATTGTATCCTGCACATTACAAGCGAAAACAAAATCTTTGCTGCTAAATTCCTTTTTGTCCCCGGCACCGGCGGCTACCGAACTTACTCCTTGCCTTATCATCTGAACGCACCGGTTCCCGCACTGGCCGGATGAAGTTATTTCTGAAAGTCCACCGGATGCATTCAAGGATATGGAAAATATTTTTGCTATGAAGCAAGATTTTCGGAGCGAATTGAGTGTGATGTCGAGGTTTGTAATTGTGTTGGCCGTATAAGCGATGAAATTAGTCTCAGCCATACCTAACTCCATTGGTCGGCGGTATTGATGATATACGGTGCTCACTTATGAAACCAGTCAGCTTGGATAATTCTGATTCGAGTGCTTTTAGCTCTTGTATGGTTCTCATTTGGTCATCTCCTTTCTTTGGGAAATCATTCCAACAATGCAGGTAACCACATCATCACCAGCACCGGCACTACGCCGATTATGCCAATGGCGGTCAATAACATCAATATACAAATGGCTGTGTAGATTCTGTTCATATTTCTTCCATCAATATGGCGTGCATAGTTTCCACAGTTAAATATTTAGCGTCATCAGGGTGCTTGATTACAAAATCATTCAGCAAACTGATAAAAATTAACAGGCCTTTGAGGTTTTCGTGCTTGGTGCGTTGAAACCAGTGAATCCAGCTTACGTCCGGCTCACTTGGTTCAATGGGTTTTTCTTCTTCTTTGCTCATAATAGCTCCTACAAAATAGAACAAAACGGTAGTCGGCTTGGACTGCCGAGCCGGTCAACGATGACCGCCAGCGCACCGACTACCGCCTCAATTCGTTATTAAAACCTCCAAACAACGCCACCGGCAATAGCCGAAGCATCGCCGGTCTTTTGATACTCAAAGAACACAGATGAAGATTCGGCCAGGTCAAATCGTGCGCCGATGTAGCCGCCGAATTCGGATTTTTGTTCAAGGTCGAATGAGACAGACTCACCCAAAGCAGCAACACCAAGCTCACCATCAATCAAGTGGATGAATGACCCACCGTAGATACTCAAACCCCCTTGGGTATAGGTAGGCCCAACCGCGATTTGAATCTCCATTACATCAATATCAACGTCAGCGTTGATAGTGCCGAAGGGGGGGACATCTTCGGTTAAAACATCGGATGACTCAGACCAAGTCATCTGAAAGATAGTACCCCAAGACACAGGGTCACCGGTGGCTAAGGTTAATTTTGAACCCCAACCATAGGCGAAGCCTGAGCTGCCTTGATACCCTTCGGCCTTGTGGTCTGCTGCACCCAACCGGATAAACATCTCATAGTTATCGAAAAGGCCGAGGGTGAGTTTGGCAAGATACAATTGTGATTCGACATCTTCAAGAATTCCGGAAAGGCCATAGCCACTAATCTTGATGTTACTCTCACTGTCGGTAAAATCGAATCCCACGCTCATTTTACCCCTGTCCAAAGTAGCTATCGTTGGCCCCAGCGGAGACAAGGCCAGGATGGCAGGGGCAAACACTCCCACAATCAACATAATACACATTACAAATTTCATAATAGGCTCCTTTCAAGTAAACCTGAGTAGTAAAAAGGCGGTGTGCTTTGGACTGATTAGTCAAGTCAACGAGACTTGCCAGCGCACGCACCGCCAGTCGATTCGTTATTGGTGCGCAATAAAAAAAGGGCATCGCTACGCTATGCCCATCCAAGGCTCGCCAAAGCCTATCTGGAACACGCGGGCGATGCCCCGTTCATCACGGAGCACCGACTTCTTATGCGTTTCCAGGGGTCGAAACTAAACTTGGCGATTTTGGATGGAACGCTAAACGTCAGTACTAACTTTTATTCAATTGTCAAATATGCGGGGGCAGTTTAACATCGCTGCCCTAATGGGTCAAGCTTATTTTTCAAGCATACAAACCCGTCACGCCATCGGCCATATCTTCAAATGGCACGTCTGCGTAAGCCGATGCAGTGGTGGTACGCATTATCCCAGAAAGCATTGACATACCCCAGCACAAAGGTAATGCCCAGCATCTATTCGGCACAGCGCCGACTGTTGCTAAACACATACGTTGAAAGTGTGATTTTGAGCTGAAAAATGGGTCTGAATATTATCTCAACTCCTTAATGAATGTCGGAGTTGTCGTCGACAAGAGGCACGATTTTCTGTAACTCTTTATATACGCAAGATTTATCTATTGTCAAAGCCCGATGCCTGCGTTGTCGGTGAAAAAACGTTCTCAACATGGAGGAAAAACCACGCCTGGCGAGCCTTTTTGGCCTGCCGCCTTGGCCTCGAACTTTTCGCTCGGCCCCGTCTACCCACACATCGGTGTCAGCTGGGAAACATGCCCTGCCTTTTGGTGGAGGCGCGGGTCCGGGCGTTCATTCGCCATCGTGTACCAGGAACGAGTCTAACCTGTCTCGGGGCTCACTGCGTCCGGGTATGGGTATTCCGCCTCGTCGTATATCTCCGCTTCTCCAGTAAGTGTAAACATTGTCGTCATTGATACCACAGAACGGGCCTCTTTCAAAACTTACGTGACTGTCCACGAACAACACGTTCTGCCCATCTTCCCGGTGTGCGATGGCGTTCCCGGCGTTTACGGCTTCTCTGCCGCCGTCAGGGTTGAACAGGCTTATATCTTTGGCCTCTGCAACGGGAGATTCAATCCACGGATTCCTGTCGGCCGCCACCGCCATACCTGGTTCGCTCGATGTGGTCAAGGCATACAGTCCGAAAGGCATATGATACGCGTAGCTGCAATGCTCTGTTGGATTGGGGCCAAAATCCCACAGATCAATCAGGTATCTGCCCGACACGCCGTATTCAGCGAGCGTGAAGTCCGTTACCCCCGTATCACCGTGACAGACAAACGACTTAGGCGTTACCTCGGCGTACTTGACCAAGAGATAGAAGCAGGATGAGATACTTGTGAGATTCTGCAGACTAAAGTCTTTTTAGTTTGATACACCTGTCAATAAAAGATTCATATTTGGTGTGAATTCTACACCTTTGTGTCTCATTGATAAGAGTGGTCCGACGCCTGCTTGACAAGCGCATATATGACCAGAGATTGTTAATACAGGGTGGTCGTATGTTCGTAACGCTCCCCCGCTATGAACCTACGACCACGGTTGCATAGGAGCGGCAAAGCATACCCGACGAACTGGCAAAGATCGCCCATTCCGAGCCAAGGAGTTCTTTACAAAGCCTAGTGAAAAATGATACAATTAGAATAATATATAATGTTGAGTTGACAACAGTTCCTACAGGATGTCGCAAAAATGGGGTCATACCGTCACCATATCGTTTGCATCGGCTGTAATGTCTATGATGACCCACATATTCCCAATCTCAAATGGGCTGAGGCTGATGCGCTATCTCTGGCTGAAGCCTGGCATAGATATGAAACCACTGTTATTTCTGCTAGACATGTTCTGGCTGGTGGCCACTTTCCCAGGCCAACTAGGTCTAATGTTCTGGCTTGTCTTGATTCAATGCGGAAGACACTGACAGACCATGATGTGCTTTGGTTTTCGTTTTCAGGACATGGAGTAGCAACAAATGACATGCACCGACTGCTTGTTTCAGATACGCAACTCAGTAGGCATGAAGGTTCGTTCGACCTTATAGAACAAACGAGCCTTGATCTTGCCTTGATGGAAAGGTATTTACGCCATACAAAGGCGGGGTACATTGTAATGCTTCTCGACTGTTGCGTCGATGTCATTCCAGATTCTGAAAGAAGTCTACGGATTCACAGACCTGAATTCGTACGAGGCCAAGATCTTGCACGTATCGGTATCCTGTGGAGCCAACGCGCCAAAGAGGTGCAAGAACTGAGAAATGGCGCATTGACCAAGGCTTGGCTAGACACGCTACTGGCACCGGAACGGTTAGAGGAGCCAAAACACCAAACCGTAAGTGTATACTTCCAGTCGCTTCGAGCCAAGTACCAAGAACTTCGTTCAGCTAGACCGTTTCTCAATCTACCTCCCGCGGATCTTATCTACAATCCTGAGCGGTGGCACACACCAACATTGAAAGCAAAGTCTACAGGCCCGGTGAGTTCGATAAAGGGGGTGAATACTAGGTCGTTTCAGATTGATTTCCCTGTGCCAGATACGGACGGCCGATTTGTTCATTATGCCTATGGCGTGTGTAACTATTTCTCCTTACCCGGAGATATGACCTATTATGCTGTGCTTCAAGACCGCGCATCAGCACTTTATTGTCAATACCCCCACTTGGTGATTGATGAGGACGGGTACTGGCGCGCGGAGAATATTAGTGTTGGACACGGTATTACTTATCTCCATACCGTGGAGGCAGATACTTCACTTACTGCCGAACTACAGCGTCTTGACTCTGAAAGATATTATGGATCGCTACCCGGGCCGGTCGCAGATGAGGTAACTCGCAATAAAGTCGCGTCTGTTCGCCTAAAACCTTATGGTCGTGACGACCTCTTGCAGCCCGGTTTTGACCCGCTCGTACAAATAACATGACTAATTATCGCGTCAAATTAAGCCCATTATATTCTTTCCTTATGCTCATTGTATGGCCTGGGGTCATCATTGGCTATATCTTAGCCGCCAATTTGACAGCCGCGACACCAAGGCCATCAGCTGTCTTTTGGTTCCTACTGTGTGGGTCGGCGCTGATGGTTGCCTACCATCCCGTGATCCACTTACTTGACTTCTTGACACCGAGAATAGCTCTCTCTAGCGACACTGTACTCACAACGCAAGCCCGTGTTGCCGTTCTGTATACGGTTTGCGATGATTTCGATCCAATTGCCTTTAAGAGTTGCGTTCGGACGGCACAGCAAGTCGGTGGACAGGTTTATGTTTTGGATGATTCTCGGCAAAGGCCTGTGTGCAAACACATAATGGACGTGCTTCAACAAGACGATTTTGTTAAAGTCGTCCGTCGTGAGTATCCGCGTGGATTTAAGGCTGGCAACATTAACGACGCAATCAAGACCGAACTGTTGCACGAGCACTACGATTATATAATTCTGGCAGACGCAGATGAAATTTTTTTGCCCGCTGCTAGCGTAACAATGGCCGCGACGCTTGATGCTAACCCGAACGTTGGCTTTGTCCAACTTGCTCATACTTCCCGCAATGACACTGAGTCTTGGTTCGCAAAAGTCATGCGTACAATGACTGATGTGAAATACCGTTACTATCGTAACTACACCAATAAATACGGCCTGCCACTATCTCATGGTCATGGGGTGGCAATTCGGCTAGCTCTGTTAAAACACGGCTTCCCGGAGATTATCAGTGAAGATATCGCTATTTCGATTGATCTTAGGCAGGCTGGATACCGAGGGTTATTTCTCACGGAGCCATTGTGTCAAGAAGCTACGGTAAAGGACCCGGCTACTTTCTGCCGCCGGGAGCGGCGATGCATGGCAGCGGACATCGAGTGTTTTGCCCGCAAGGTTTTATCGCTAATAGTCGCACGGGGGGTAGGAACGATCGAGAAATGGGATCTTCTCATCAGAGAGTTGCGATACCCTATCAAGTTGCTCTTTCCTTTAGCGATTGCGTGGGCGATGCTCGGTTTGATCTCGGGACGGGCTAATAACGATGGGATAGGATTGACTAGTCCTGTTTCAAAGGCTTGTTGGGTGCTGGCGGCACTTATTCCTTGGGCATCTTACTTTCGATTCTTCGGTATTCAAGGTGTTTTCGCTGCGCTTGATTTCGTGTTGGTGTCTCTGCCCCTACATATTGGCTGCATGACAGTCTATTTAGAGGGGGCTGTCATCGGTCTTTGGCGTGTGATCCAGGGTAGTCGAATTACGCGGGAAGAACCCAACAGTGGCTCGATATGGGTACCAGTTGGTGCGACAGGTCAAAATCAGAGGTCCATACTCGGTGATCTGTTGCGATACCTCGTGCCCGGTTTTGCCATCGCTGTTCCTGGCGTGATATGGTCACGCTGGAACCTAATATCAATCAGCGCCTGCCTTATCGCTCAATGGGTAGCAACGAGGAAGTCATTGGGTCCTAAGGCAGGACCATTTGTTGTACGGGTCGCAGGCCTTGGAATGATGTTAGCACTACTGGTTTATATCGTATCTCCTTCGTCGAGCTGTGTCAGCGACATTGTCATACTTTCCTTAGCTGTTATCATCTTCTAGGGAATGAAGAACATGATCTATAAGGCTTTCTTGAATATTCTTCAATGCGGGCACTACAATCCGGAATCCAATAATATCTGGAATGTCTGAGACATCATTCGAACCTAAAATTGTCAGTTTAGCACGAATACTCTCTATTGTCTTAACACGAGACTGGATACTGTGCATGCAAGGGCTCTTATCAGACAACATAGCTCCCAGAAGGTCTCGAAATCGAATATGAAAATGCTGCCATTTTGGTATATCTACTTGCCAGTCAGCCATTTACTTGCTTTTCCTTATATGATTGGCTTCTAACGTTGCAAATCACCGGCGCCAAAAAGCAGAGCGACGAAGGAGCGACGCTTTTGGGCGTTCGTGTGAATTTGCCTTGTTAGGCATTTTTTTTAACTCTGACATGTACCCTTTGTATGCCTCGCGCTTGCCAATTACCTGACCTAAATTCTGGCCGAGAACGCAAGTTGTGGATAACATTAGAAGAAAATCTAAACCTTGTTGCATTCCACTGTTTTTGTTCAATTCGACCATCTGAATAAATTATTTCAATTTCTGCTTTTTTTGAAATAAGCAACTCCTGCTTGAAAAGGTCTGGATCTGATGGCTCCAATGTTATTGGCAAGCACTCATCTTGATTTCCTTGCGAAATGGGTTTCTGTTGAGGTGAGCCTTTTCGCGATGATTCGTATACAACTGAATTAGTATGTTTTGAGTCGTACTTTCTATGGCAATCGCAGCATAGAATCAAAATACTTCTTTCAATTGGATGGTGTTCTTCTAAGAACTTTTCTTCGAACACACTTAGATCAACTGTAACGATACCATTTGTGGTAAATTCTTCTAAAACTAAATCAATAATTTCATTTCTATCTCTGCCTTTAACATGGGCCGATTCGATGTTCTCAGTTGTACCACAATGTTCGCAAGCCGCAACTTCGGCTTTATGGTTCTTCGTAATCTGCTGAACAAGATTGCGCAATCTTGGGCCGATGTATCGCCGAAATTCTTGATTTGATCCTATAAATGATGCCATCTCATTTATGCCTAACGACAGCCATCAGCGGCGCGAGGTACGAGCGTCCGCCTGCATGGCATTGTTCGCGTCTTCCCTTTCTTGAAGTCGGATGTCACTCCTCGCCGCTGGCTTCTTGTGCATCAGGCACTGCGGCTCGTCGCTCCTCCAGAATCTCGCGTCCATAGTCAAGAATCTCGCCGTATGTTCTTACCTCGACAGGGAATACGGACTGCTGAACCTTCTTGACGAGAGCGTAATCGGCTTCCCCGTAATCCTTGCCAACGACCAATACCATGTGGGGTTGCAGTGCCTCTATGCCGTACTTCCCCTGTAGCCACTTCCGATTCGAAGGGCTTTCCATGTATCTAGAGTACTCCCGAAGTTGTGCGGCATACTCGTAAATCTTCGAGTAGAAGCGTGGTCTGTTCTTTCTGTGCAAGATCAGCCTCTCGGCAGGACGCTTGATGTCTAGCACTGTCGCGCTTGCCAGAAGTCCTTCCATGGGCTCCAGAAAAAAGTCCGGTCGGAGAATCGTGCCGTCGTCGCGAGAGAACACGATTTGTGGATAGACCAAGTACTCACGACCATCGCACAGCAACGCCGGGAAGCGTTCGAAGAATCGCTGAAGATCAGCTTCCTTCGTAACCTTGCTGGCAACCAACATCTCCAATTCCGAAAGCGCTTCCTTGGTTATGGCGTCCTCACCGCCAGTGAGGAAGCTTGCCTTGGCAAGTTGCATTGGTGACTCGGCCTTAGTCCCAGCCAAGCCGTGTATTCCGCCAAGCAGGGCAGGACTTATCGTCACGTTCTTCCCCCGCAACTCAAACACGAATCGACTGTTCGTGTCGTATACCTCCTCGAAATCGTCTTGTTCCAGGAAGTCACAGATATGGTCATTACAGACCATCTGCATATGGGTGCGGTAGTCGTCGGGAGCCAGTGGGACCTGCAGCTCTCTCACATGCGAGTCAAGTTCATCTCGTGTTCGATGAAGCTGTTTTCCTGCTTTTGTGCGCTTGGAAGGGACAAACGCGAGATCGAGGTTTGAAGCGTAGTAGAATCGGAAGTAGTGCTCATACTCCTGATGGAGCTTCGCCTGGATCGTGCGCTTAGCCCGGCGAACGCCCCAGGCACAGCTCTGCAGCAAGTCGTCCGCAACCGCCGCCCACTCAGCCTTGTTCTCATGGGTCGTGACGAGAAAATTGCGTCCGATAACGAACAAGTGCATGACAAGTTGCCCATGTGCTTGTCCGATGTATGTAAGCTGGCAATAGCCAACGTTCTTTCGCCGGTACCACTTGGGGACGGACATCATCGTCATGCTTACGTAAGTGTCCAACTCTTGATGAGCGGCCCACCAAACGCCCTTTGCCGCGAGAGACAGGTATTCCTCTTGAGGCAGCACTTCCAGAAGGTTCGTAATCATGTGATGTCGATGTTCCTTAGCCCGCGAACTATGTATATATGGTTCCGTATAAGAACCCGAACAACGCTGGTTTTGCAGCATAAGAATCCAGCGAGTAAATCATGATTCGGCCTTTAACTACTTTCACCTCAAAAAGATACAGAAATCTCTGCGATTTATCCAGGGATTTTATGCAGATCCGCATAAGACCTTTTCCAGGACTGCTTCCGAGATCATCCAGAGGGCTACGCACGCCTTTGCCGCCCCTGTAAAGCGCATTGGTGTAGATCATAGTAGTGTACTTAGACTCCGTCCCCGTCGGCGTCCCGCAAACGGCGAGCACCCCAGAGAACCTGTGCTCTTGGCCTAAAGTATCAGAGTTGAACCGCTACAGGAAATATATGCTGCATAAGTCAAATTTTCAAGAAAAAACTGACGCTCAGGGCAGACGCCGTGCAGGTCACTTTGAGCTAAAACTCACAAATACAAGGCTTTAGCCTGATATGAGTTCCTGCTTGATAGTTAGGAATTCCATAAATCTTGATACCTATAGATGCAACTGCTGGGATTCTGAAGTTAAGTCGAAATCAGGACCTTCGGTCTGCATAGCCGGTGCTCAACAGTGTGTAAAGAATAGAAAATAAGGGAGTTACAAAAGACTATCGGTTGATACGTACCGCTTATACGTACTGGATGGAGCCAAAAGACGCTAATCGCTTTGTCGCAGCGATGATTCGATTAGAGTCTATCACTAAAGTTGTGAGCTAAAATGGAATACTTGAATCACTGTCCTATGATTTTAGAATTGACTTGCCCAAATTAATAGGTAGCATTGTCTCTTGATTCGCGAGTCCACAGGTAACACGGTTCGGTTACAAGATATACTACAGGTGTTCGTCACAAGGCTCGGATGACAAATGGAGAAGCTATATGACTGTCAGCAATTTTGATGTCGTATTTTATACAATATCTTTTCTGGTTCCCGGTTTTGTTATGAATTCGGTCATATCTGCATTCCAACCTCAGAAAGAATTAGAAGAGAAGAGCACGCTTCTGAAGTATTTAACCTTAAGCAGTATCAACTATGCTTTATGCTCCTGGCTGATATTCATTATTTCACAGAAGGAATTCATTGATCAATACCCAAAATGGACAGCATTCTTCTGGTTCGCTATTGTCTTTGTGTCTCCAGTAATCGTCGGTGCTCTTATTGGGATTTCTAAACAAAGAGAATGGGTAAGAAGGCTATTGCAGAAGATAGGAATAAGTACGACCCATTCTATTACCTCAGCATGGGATTACATATTTAGCAGGGCAGAACCTGAATGGATATTGGTAACACTCAAGGATGACAGCACCATAGCTGGATGGTTCGGCTCAGAATCTTTCGCAGCTTCTAAGGCAGATGGCAAAGATCTTTACATTCAGGAAATCTACAAGATCAATGAAGGAACTTGGCAAAAACTGGAACGCAAATCAGGCATATGGGTTGAGGCAGAACGAATCAAACATGTAGAATTTATTAAGGATCTGAAGGGCAATAACCATGAAAAAGAGTAGTGACAACAAGGAACAAGATATTAGATCTATCAGGGGTGGATTTCAGCCTAAGAAAACAGATAAACCCGAAGCCCAAAATCCTCCAAGTGGTGGTTCTAGTGTGAATAAACCGGAATCCTCCAAAGGCCAACAAAAACGTTAGTTCAAATCAGCTATATGAACGGTAAAAAGCGAAAGCTTTCTTAATGGAAGATAACTATCCTGAATGGGTTAATTTTGCTCGCACATTTGTTGCTACCAACGACAAAGAATATCTGCTAACTGCCCGGCAGAAGTGCAGCGACCCGGAAATCCTCGAATTTCTTAGTAGAAATGATTTTGTCGGAGACGATTCAGTTCCACATGAGGTAGTTGGACCATTGTTTGAAAAGCTTCTTTCAGGCGATCGGCCAAAAGAGGCGGCAGTCGTCTTTCTGTTGAGTTATCGACAACTAGCGTTAATGGCGGAAAACCCAGAGCAGCTTGATGCCGAAAGCTACGAAATTGCACTTCGTGGATGCAATGCTGCGATAATAACCAGTCACGAAAATGGATTCCAGGAATGCGAGGCTCTTTTCGTAACAACTCTTGGGACTGCAGCATCAAAGCAAAACAACTTGAATCACGCCCGACAGCTACTTGATCACTCTGTAGGGATATATCGCAAATTGGTGGAGACATCACCTCAGATATATCGGCCGCGTTTGGCGATGGCATTGCATAATCTATCAGGCGTTCTTAGTGATCAGCGTGAATTCGCATTGTCGAGACGTTGTTGCCGAGAGGTCTTAGATCTCTACCGCGAGTTGGCTGAGACCCTTCCGCAGATATATCGGCCGTACGTGGCGCTCACGCTGTACGGTTTGGGAGTCATGTCCAACGACCAGCGTGAATTCGCATTTTCGAGACATTGCTATGAAGACGCCCTGGACACTTATCGTGAGTTGGCTGAGACTTTCCCAGAGACATATCGGCTATGGCGCCCGTCGGTGGTAACAACATTGACCAATCTGGGGCTTGTGCTCAATAAACAGTGTGAATTCGCACTGGCGCGGACTAGATTTGAAGAAGCCTTGAAGATCAGCCGCGAACTGGCAGAGGCAGAACCACGGAAATATCAGTGGGATGTCGCATGGAACCTTTATAATCTGGGAATGACGCTCATCTTGCAACGTGAATTCGCACTGGCGCGCGATCGTTACCAAGAAGCCCTCAAGATTAATCGCAAACTGGCGGAGGCTTCTCCCCAGATACATCGCCCACATTTGGCTAATACGCTGAATAATCTGGGACTCGTGCTTAATGAACAACGGGAATTCGCACTGGCGCGAGATTGTCACCAAGAAGCCTTAGAGATTCGTCGCGAACTGGCAAAGACAGAACCACAGAGATATCAGTCAGATGTGGCGATGACTCTGCTCAATCTGGGACTCGCGCTTAATGGGCAGCGCGAATTCGCACTTGCGCGGGATTGTTTCAAAGAGGCCTTAGAGATCTATCGCGAACAGTCCAAAATATCTCCGCAAATACATCAATCGAATGTGGCGAAGGTGCTGCATAGTCTGGGGGTTGTTTTTAAGGAGCAGCGTGAATTCGACCTTGCTCGGGATAGTTACACGGAGGCTTTGGAGATTCTGCGCGAACTGGCCGAGGCATCTCCACAGATATATCAGTCAGATATTGCGATGACGTTGAATAATCTGGGGCATGTACTCAATGAGCAGCGTGAATTTGCACTTGCGCGGGATTGCCACGAGGAGGCCTTAGAAATTCGCCGTCAACTGGCCGAGACAGAACCACAGAGGTTTCAGTCGGATGTGGCGATGACGCTGTATGA
>SDBS01003412.1_pt1 | contig 15611 bp, 16 predicted proteins | sample 2277091 | NCBI WGS metagenome assembly SDBS01 (sample SAMN10404972, study PRJNA504765) | marine sediment metagenome | isolation source: marine sediment core GS10_PC15, 163 cmbsf | place: Arctic Ocean: Southern Knipovich Ridge | collected 2010 | reverse complement strand
AAACGCTTCAGCAAGCTAGATTGGTCGCAGGCCGCCGGAGGGTACGCGAATGGCTAGCAGCCTGATTCGAAATCAGGTGCCCCGCAAGGGGTTGAGGGTTCGAGTCCCTTGCCCTCCGCTCTTAAGCCCCTACGTAGCAACGAGTTACGTCGGGGCTTTTTTTGTGCTTTACCTGGCAAAAAAAGCGGTCAGTTTGCCGGTGCTAGGCCGGTGCTAGGAATTTTGATCAATTCTCCGAAGTGGAAAATGACGTGCGTATATCATAAATAGAGGTTGATGGTTCTATACTCACTCCTACAAAGGTGCACACGATATGATGACACAAAATCAAACGGATGGGCCCATGTCTCGCAAGGAAGCCGCAGAGTATTTGGGTATAAAAACACAGACGTTAGCCGTGTGGGCACTCGACGGGAGATATGGGCTGAACTTTGCAAAGGTCGGCCGTCGAGCAATCTACCGACAATCCGAGTTGGATCGGTTCATCAAAGAGCGCACTTGCACTCATACTGGTCAGGTGGAAGGTTTTCGCAAGTGCAAAAAGAAAATCACACGTCGCAAGTTGACCCAAAAAGTGTAGAGTGATTTTTCACATGAACGGCCTTTTTTTACATACCTATTTTTTCCGGCATAGTAAACCAGAGCCGAGGAGACCGGCCGATGGTGGGATTCAAATCGCCCGCGGCTCCGCGTATGATTTGTCGTGTAAACAAAAGTCGATCATAGTCCGAAAGGAAAAAAACAGATGCTTGAAATCAAACTTTCCGAAGCACAAGAGACTGAATTTCGGAGTCTCTTCAATCTAAAACAAGGTGACGCTTTTCCTAGCGGTGATGCATTCCTAGGTCAGCTCAAACTTTGGCGGATTGCGTTCGATAAACTAAATGCCAAACATGCAGGCAAAACCGATCAGGAGGCCATGAGTTTGGCAATCGAAATGGAAGCGAATCGCGATTCAAACGCACTCATTGATGATGCGAAAAGACGGGCCGAAGAGGCTGGGTTGCGTGATGACAACACCGATCTCACCTTGTCTCGCGAAAGCAGTAATCCGCTGGTCGAGAATGCCAGGAAACGGGCATTGGCGGTAGCTCATTGAAATCTGAGCTTGAAGTTGTTTGAGTAAACACGAACATGAAAGGAGAGTGGAAATGAGTACCGCAGTCGTCAAGAGAGTCCGAGCGAATAAGATCCGTTCGATGCTGGATGAATCGACATCGCGGAAGAGATCGATGCTGGATGAATCGAAATCAGTCGAAGTTGACAAGCACACGGCATTGATGGCCCAGTACCTTGATTTACTGGTTGCAGAAGATCCGACATGCGAGGATTGTGATGTGTTCATCCGAACCTGCAACGCACTCGGCAAGTCGTCGGAAGATGCCGAGCGTGACTTTGAAATCATTCGTGAAGCGGAACAACTCGCGATCACGATCGCCGGGGAGGCGGAAGCGGTTGCCCTTGTGGCGAAGTTGCAGGTCGACTTTGCCGAGAAGACTAAGATTCATGATGCGGCCGAGGTTATGTTTAGCGGATCGCCCCAACCGCTGCATCCGGGAGCGTCTGCGGATGAGCTTGCAAACTATCGAAAAACGCGTTCGCCGCGCGTCGAAGCTTTTAGCCGAGCTCGGGAAGATTCCCAGGCCGTCAGCGTCCAACTGCAAGAGGCCAGGGCGACCCTTGGCGATTACGGCGTTGCGCGGAGACGACTGGCAAAACTCAAGTCGGAACACCCCAAACTCATCACGAAAGTGACGGCAGAAGAGGCGGACGCCGCGTCGCGGTCTGCGAAAGTTGAGGAGGAATTGATCGGGGCCGAGTAGATCATTGTCGCACTCTTGGCACGACAAAAAGGCGGCAGTGATCCTTGGCGGCGGCGGCGGCGGTCCGGTCGTGGTCTCTTTCCAGCCACGACCGGGCTGGCCGCCTTACTTTCAAAGACGATTTTCACTTACGATCAGGAATTAAGTATGACCGCACACAAGTCACAACCAAAACAAGGCAACCCCAATTGGGCCAAGGGAATGGTCTCCCCGAACCCGACCGGCCGTCCCAAAGGTTCTTTGTCCGGCAGGCTGAAGGCATTATCACTGCTCGACAAAATGATGGGAAATCCTGACAATCAAAAAATTCTTTCGGAGGCTTTGCAATCGGAATTTGAGAAAAATCCTTGCCAATTTTATCTGAAATTTATTGTCCCGTTACTCCCCAAGCAATCGAAATTGAGCATTGATGGAAATCTTAAACTTCCCGTCGAGATTCGCCTCGTCAATGTCAACGTCCAAGGTACCTTGCCGGTAACGGCGGAACGAGCGAGACTGAACGGCCCGACGGCCGGGTAAGTCAAGATTCGGTTATTGTATAATACTAGTAGACGCGGCTGATCCCCGCAATAAAGACCTGAGTGTGCGTGGCTTTCATACCTCGTTTGTCCACGCCCGCTCAGGTTTTCTTATAAACGAGGTATCTTATGGTTATAAGAATTCTTCCAAGACCGCGAAGCCCCTTTCCGGTCGACCCAAACGACGCTAGCCCGGTTGCCGTTTTCGAGCCCGGCGTGATTCTCGACGAGATCATCGCCAAGCGCGGTAAATTCTCGATCGACTTGTTGGACCCGAATTTTCAACTTCCACCACCATTCCCTTTCGATAACGCTCAGTTAGGCAACGATGATCTTCCGCTTGTAAAATTGGATGTGGCGTATTCACCGTGGCAGATGTCGCGACGGACTTGCTGTCCGCAAGACAAAACGCCGCTTGATACACCTTACCCACCATGCACCAAGACGGGGCTGAAGTGTCGCAAGGCAACCAAGGCGCTTCGTTCGCAACATGAGTCCATGGTCGAGGAAACTCTACAGTGGCGGGCTTCTCTAGAGCAAGAGGAATCACATCGCTTGTGGATGATCAACGAGGCTGCAGAAGCAAGAGGAGAGGCAGAACGGGAGGAATCATATCGGTACGACCTGGATCTCGAACCAACAGTTCGGTCGCCCGTGAACAAGACGGCGGAACCGGTGTTTCCACGCGATCGGCGGGATGAGCTGGCAGGAGAAAAGCCTTCCTTGGTCGTGGAAGACGAGTCTTTCCCTGATTTGGCGGACTTGTTAGCAAGGAACAATTCCAACACGGCGGAACCCGACGTCAAGGGCGAGCCTTCAACCAAGCCCGATGAAGAATATGTCCGGCTTCCGACGGACGCCACTCCTTGGGATCTCTGGCAGGGAATGTTCATAACATCCCATGTACGTGGCCTGACTTCCTGCGAAACCAAAATTTATCTTATCTGTGGGAGCCACGCGAATCGCAAAACCGGCCTTCTCTTTATCACCTATGATACGATGCATGAGGAAACGGGAGTATCCAAAGGCCATATAGACAAGGTTCTCAAAAGTCTTGCGAAAAGAGGCCTTATGGAAACGGTTCGCAAAAGGCTGGGGAAGGTGACAACTCGAAGGGTGGTTCTCTCATCGGTTATTGTGTCAAAAGACAAAGCGGACAAAATCCTGAATCGAGAGGACAAAATCCTGAATCGAAAGGGTAAAACGACGGGCCATTCCACGAATCACGTCCATGCGTCACCTCCTGCCAAGGAGAAACGTGCGCTTAACTCTGAAGATTACGAGGAAGTTGTGGACAAGTTAGCAGCCAAGATGGAACGTGCGATTGACGTCGAAGATTGTGGGGAACATGTGCAGGAGGCCGGTGACTCGGTCGGCTGGTACGATCCCGAGGAAAACATCGACTGTTTGAGCAAGGCCGGGTTAATAAAGCGCTTCGAAATGCTTGGTATTGATTCAGCTGAGAAATTCATCAACAAGCGTGGCCTGGACGCTGCCAAGGCGGTGATATTTGAGGTCGAGCACAAAAAGTCGGCAGACCCAGAGAAGACCAATATGAAGAATCTTGCTCGTTATCTGGTCGGGATTATCAATAAAGGAACAAAGATAAGACTCCATGAGCACAACCCCTACGCGGAGTACATGATTGATAAGGGCTACGGTGATTTTTCTGATGAGGAATAAGGTGAGTTTTCTGATGAGAAATAAGGTTTTGAGTGATTGATTTTAGCGTGCCCCTCTGTGGAGTGCCATTACAGCTGTAATGGCCAAGGTACCATTACAGCTGTAATGGTAGTCGGGGCCAAAGTACCATTACAGCTGTAATGGACAGAACACTCAACACTCTTACTCAACTGCCAAGGATAACCCCCTTAGGAGTTTTTTCTTCGAAAAGTGTTTTTGAGTAGCTTGCTCCTGGCAAAAGTTCGTCCTTGCGGAAGTTCGTCCTTGCAGAGAAAAGGTTAGTAGGTAAGTATTTTCATCCTTGCAGGAAAAAGTGATCACATTTTACCTTGACCGTCCCGGTCGCCGGCCCGCTGCGGCCTTGCGAGGCGATCGGGCGTGGATAGCCGAAAGTCGCCTTGGATCGCATTACAAACGAAGATAGGCGGGCTCCCGGCGACGTCTTGGCGTCGTCGACCGCCCGCAGAATTCATATGGCCTTGAGAGTCGAATCGATGCCGGCAAAACGTCAGTACAATTTTCCCAGGTGTCCCACTCATTATAGGTTAGCTATAAAACGGGATACGGTTTTTTGAGAGGGTAAGAAAATGCGGCTTGAATCGAAAATCGAAACCTTCTTCTGTGTTTTGGAAATTGAACACCAGCCGAACGGAGATATTGATTTAGTCGGTTATCGGAGATACTGCTTCCGCCCGGATGTCGATTTCGCGTATGCACTACAAATGATTCCCTCCGTCTTGATGAACGACTACGGGACGACGCTTCCTGTACCCGCAATCGGCGAAGCACGTGGGAATTTGCAAGACAAGGATAAACATGGGAACCTAGTTTTACCACCGGTCGTTTATGGTGAGACTTATGGAGATTATTCGGCGATAATTGTCCCAATCTTGCAAAATGACTCCGATGGCAAAGTGACGCAGGTCACGAAAATCCTGCTTGAACGCGCTGGTGGCGTTGTGGGCAGGGTAAAAAGCGGGAGCCATAATTTAATGCCGTCGCTGAACTGATTACACGTGGTTTTGTTTGCTGTGGGACTTGCTTACACTGGTTTCTGGCGCTTATCTCCTAGAAGATGATGATAATGATACGGACGGAGACATCTTGGTAGAAAGTGGTGGTACAAAAAAGACGTTGTGATGTGAAAAAACACGTTGGACTTATGAGGAGACAAGAAACACTGCTCGAATCGGAAACCTTCTTCTATGTTTCCAAAATCCAGTGCCAGTAATAATCTAACCTTGCTATGGACGACTCACTACGAATTTTGCATGAAACTAAGGAAAACTATGAGTATACACTTTTTTGCGTGGCGGGTGTCGTATACATACTAGAAACGTGCCATATAAGGGACCCACCCCGCGTGCGACCGTGTTTTCGACTACCTAGTTTCCATGTCACATCACTGCTAACCTCCGCGTCTTGAGTCATTGGAAATACCCCTAAGAATAACGGATGCTTCAACACGGTCGGTTATGCAAGCTCACGATGTTGCTGTATGAAGCAGAAAGGTCCGATCCTAAGGTAAACACCCATCGTGCGACCTTGATAACCTAAGCGCCTATGCAACGCCTCACACAACCTCGCCACCTCCCCATCCAAAAGAACAACATAGTAGCGATCTTGTCACACAGGGGATTTCGAACGTGCGTTTTCAGAACCTAGGAGAGGTTGGGTTGCCGGGGAAGAGGGCTGTGACCTGGACACTTTGCAAAACGGGAACCGCTAATCGATGCATCCCCCAACGCTTTACATCACGGCCTTTTTGACCCGATGTCTTCCACTTATCGGATCGGATCTGCGGCGGCCGCAGGATTCTCTGGGGCTGATCCACGTCCGATCCTAAGGGGCCGGGGCCTTTGACTAGGCCCCGCTGACCAGGCATGGGTAGATTTTCACGACCCCGAGGACGTCGCGGCCAGCTTCGATTCTGGCGGGTCAAAAAGGCCTTTCCCCCAAGTGACATTGGCGTCGTCCGGTAACCCCCGCCATTGGTGGGTGGAGTCACCTATTCTTTAGAACCCTTGACAGAATATCGCAGAACCCTATAATGGCAGTAGGTTTACGAGTCCACTAGTACGAAAGGCATGACCATGAATGCGTTGAGCTATTTGAGAGTTAGTGGGCAGGGGCAAGTCGAGAAGGATGGTTTCCCAAGGCAACGATCAGTTATCAATCGGCACGCCCGAAAGAATGTGATCCAAGTGCTTGAAGAATTCCGCGATGAGGGCGTGAGTGGCACCAATGAAATGGAAGACCGGGAGGGGCTGACCGCTTTATGGGATCGGCTGCAGCACAACGGCATCGACGTGGTTTTGGTGGAGAATGCCAGCCGCCTAGCCCGCGACCTGATGGTGTCCGAGATCATCTTGCGAAAGTTCCGGGAGCTTGGAACCCCCGTGATTGCAGCCGATTCCGGTCAAGACTTGACCGTGGCCGATGGTGATCCCACACGAACCCTCATACGCCAAGTCCTGGGGGCCGTCAGTCAGTTCGAGAAGAGCACATTGGTTGCCAAGCTGAGAGCTTCTCGGGACCGCACACGACGCGAACAGGGGCGATGTGAAGGGCCCAAGCCATTCGGCCATTTCGATCGGGAGAAGAAAGCCCTGGAACGGATCAAAGCCCTATGTCGCAAGCCACGGGGCCGAAAGAGACCAACGTACGCGAAGATGGCCGAGACCCTGAATGAGGAAGGCCATTCGACCAGAACAGGTGTTGAGTGGTCACGTGGAAGCGTTCATTCGATCTGCCAGCGGCATGGCTTTCGATAGCCGGGGCTGTAGGTAGGCTGGTAAACGATCCCGGAAATCTGACGAAAACGAGCGGGCAAGGTGGTGGGGGGGCTCACCGTGCTTGACCAGAAATTTTCACAAAAAATAAATTCATGTATGTCATTGGGCGATCAAAACCGGCCAGGGATGGGCGTTTGAAAACCGGCCATTTGAGAGGAGCACCGTGCGGGCTTTCGTGATAGAGCCGTTCGCCGTCGATGGTCGGCGTCCCTCGCACGCCGGGCACGGGGTCTTTCCAGGCCTTGCCGTTGGGCGTCTGCCAGCGAATTTTCCCATCAAGGTCCATGGCCGTGACGACCGTCTGATCGCCGAGGTTTGCCAATACCACAGATTTCCGATCTTGTGCTAGATCGAGAAAGGTCGGAGAAAAGAAGATTCGGTAGACTGGATACGGCATGGTGACTCTGTCAAGCCAAGTTCCACAACATCCGGCTATTCCTTGAGTTGCTAGCCCTGCGTTGCCCAGATTTCCATGCCCCGGCGGATTGGTGGAAACGTGAAGCGGAGCAGGATGAAGACGAGGACATCTGATACTGACGTACGCCGTCGGTCCACTTTCGCCAATCCATAAAGTCCCATCGAATCACGGTTTGCACGGCGGGAGAGGTACTTCTCATCAGTGTCCCGGTTTGGTAATGTTATGGAATCGCAGGATCTTCCTGCCCAACGGACCCGCTGAGGAGGGGCTCGATGCCCAAGTTGGATGAATACGTTCGGATCGCGGAAGCGGCCGAGTATCTCGGTGTTTGTCGCAATACGCTCCGCAACTGGGGACGCAACGGAAGAATCCCGGAGTACCGGCACCCAGTGAACAACTACCGGCTTTTCAAGGTCAGTGACCTCGACAAGCTGCTCAGGAATACCGAACAATCGGCCACGAAACACCGAAGGAAACCTCGTTAGGCCAGAGCCCCATTTCGCCAAGATAGGATAGGTACTCACCGACATCACTTGCATTTAGAACAAGACCATGCTTCGCGAGTCTGTCACCACCTTGTCTGACCCGGACAAAGATTCCACCAATGTACGAAACCGAAGCCGATACCTGTCGCAAGTACGTTCTTCCGAAGCTGTACGCAGCCGGTTGGACGGATGAGCAGATTAACGAGCAACACACGTTCACGGACGGTCGCATTGTGCCGACAGGCAACCGGATTCGTCGCCGCAAGCAGAAACGGGCCGACTATCGACTTCGCATGGCCAGGGACTTTCCAATTGCCATCGTCGAGGCGAAGGCAAGCTACAAAACGGCGGGCGAAGGATTGCAGCAGGCCAAGGATTACGCCACGATCCTTGATCTCAAATTCGCCTACGCCACGAACGGAAAGGAGATCATCGAGTTCGACTTCCTTACTGGCAAGGAGCAGACAGTCGAGTCCTTTCCCACACCTGACGATCTGTGGGCTCGACTACGCAACGTCAGCGAGATAGAGGACGATGCGTCCGCCCAGCAACTCCTTACGCCCGGCTTCCATCAGCCCGACATGCAACTTCGGTACTATCAGGACATCGCTGTCAATCGCGTGCTCGAAGCCGTGCTGCGCGGTCAACGACGCATATTGCTCACAATGGCCACGGGCACCGGCAAGACCCTGACTGCGTTCCAGATCTGCTGGAAACTCTGGACGGCCCGGTGGAATCCGACCGGTGAACACCGGCGGCCGAAGATTCTGTTCCTTGCCGACCGAAACATCCTGATCGACGACCCGAAGGACAAGACCTTCACGCCGTTCGGTGACGCCCGTTGGAAAATTGCCAATGGCAAGGTCAGCAAAGGCCGGGAGATGTACTTCGCCATCTATCAGGCACTTGCCGAGGACGAGCGACGGACGGGCCTCTACAAAGAGTTCGACCCCGACTTCTTCGACTTCATCATCATCGACGAGTGCCATCGAGGCAGTGCCAAGGACGAGAGTACTTGGCGGGAGATTCTCGAATACTTTGAACCGGCGTACCAACTCGGGATGACAGCAACGCCCAAGCGTCGAGACAACGTCGACACCTACGCTTACTTCGGCAACCCGATCTACACCTACAGTCTTCGCCAGGGCATTGACGACGGTTTTCTTGCCCCCTATCGAGTCCACCGGGTAATCACCACTTTCGATGCCGCCGGGTGGCGTCCAAGCCAAGGCGATGTCGACCGATTCGGTCGCGATATTCCGGACGAAGAGTATCAAACCAAGGACTTTGAGCGGGTCGTTGCACTGAAAGCCCGGACGCGAGCGATCGCGAAACATCTGGCCGAGTTTATGAAGAAGACGAGCCGTTTTGACAAGACGATCGTCTTTTGCGTCGACCAGGAACATGCCGACGAAATGCGGCGTGAACTCAACAATCTGAACGCGGATCTGGTGCGGGAAGAGCCCGACTATGTTTGCCGCGTAACCTCGGATGAAGGCGATATTGGCAAAGGCCACTTGAGCAACTTCCAGGATGTTGAGAGAACGTCGCCCGTGATTCTCACGTCGTCGCAACTGCTCACGACCGGTGTCGACGCACCGACGTGCAAGAATGTGGTTCTGGCCCGAGTCGTGAATTCGATGGTCGAGTTCAAGCAAATCATTGGCCGGGGAACGCGGCTTCGGGACGATTACGGCAAGTATTTCTTCAACATCATCGACTTCACGCAGTCGACTCGACTGTTCGCCGATCCCGAGTTCGACGGCGATCCGGCACAAATCACGGAAGTGCTGATCGACGACGAGGGAAATGAGGCCGGTGAAGAAACCGAAGTAGATACGGGCGAAGAGAACGAAGAAGGCACGGATGAGGCGGAAACCGGCGGTGACGATATCATCGGTGACGATTGGGGCGACGATGGCGAGGGTGGCGACGGACCCGACGAGCCACGCAAATACTACTTCGACGGCGGTCAGGTTGAGATCACGGCCCACCTTGTCTATGAGCTTGACCCGGACGGAAACCAACTCCAGGTTGTGAAATACACGGAATACACGGCCGACAAGGTCCGTTCCCTCTATCGCAATGCGGCCGACCTTCGGCAAAAGTGGCTTGACCCACGGCAACGAAAAGAGATTGTCGAGAAACTGGCCGAACGGGGCGTGGATTTCGAGCATCTCGCCGAAGTCGCCCAGCAACCTGATGCCGACCCGTTCGACCTGCTCTGCCACATCGCCTTCAATGCCCCGCTGAGAACCCGACGCGAACGGGCCGAACGGCTTCGCACCGACCGGAAGGACTTCTTCGACCAATACGGTCCTCAGGCAAGGCAACTACTCAACGAGTTACTAGACAAATACGCCGACCACGGCACAATGCAATTCATCATCCCCGACATTCTCGAAGTCCCCCCAATCTCCGAGCACGGCAACGTGATGGATATCGTCCAATACTTCGGCAGCGTTGAGAAGCTTCGAGAAGCGGTTAGCCAACTACAAACGCTGCTATACGCGGCGGTTTAGGTCCAGCACAGATTGGAGCTTGTTCAATGGCAGCAAAGAAGAGCGGCGTTTTCAAGTTTCAGAAGCATGACTCCATTGGTTTTCCAGCTGCGGAACAGGATTCTAGGTTCTTGAAGGACTGCTTTGTTGACACAGGTGACTTGAGTGTCTTATTAGACGTTGGATCGCCCAAAGCGGTTATACGGGGAAGAACTGGTGCTGGCAAGTCTGCTTTGCTCAGTAAGGTTCGGGAGTCCAGCCGTGACGTCATAACAATAGTTCCAGATCAACTAGCGTTCAACTACATTACGAGCGCATCATTCATAACTGAGCTAGAACGATTGGATATCAACCTTACGCCATTCTATAAACACTTGTGGCGTCATGTTATAGCCATTGAGGTGTTCCGCCACATTTTCCCGGACGGTGAGGATGGAAATATCTTCAACAGGCTGCTTGATGTGTTTCGCAAGAAACCGAAAGAGAAGAAAGCGATAGAGTACCTGAGGAAGTACTCGGATCAGTATTGGCTCAATGTTCAGTCTGCGACAAAAGAAATAATCAGGCACAACGAAAAGGAGATAACCGGCAGTTTAGATACGGGCACAGCTGGCAAACTTACTGGCTCGCTCCCAAGTGCGAGCGCGGGGTTTTCGGCAAGGTATTCAACTACTGAAAAGAGCGACATCAAAAAGGTCGGCAGCGAATGGGTCAGTCGTTCACAGACTGCGCTTCTCTCTGCCCTTCCTTCTTTGCTTAATCAGATCCTACAGGATGAAGACCGCACCCTCTACATTGCAATTGATGGCCTGGATGAGTCGTGGGTCGAGGATCATATCCGCTACAAGTTATTAAGAGCACTAATTGGAAATGTCAGAGACTACAACCACGGAGTGACAAACCTGAAACTCCTGATGGTTTTGCGACAGGATTTATGGAACACCGTCTTTCGGGAAACGCAAGAGAAAGGCCAGCAGGCAGAGAAGACCGGCTCGCTAGCGTTGGACGTCACATGGGACAAAGCTAATCTACTCAAGGTAATGGACCTGCGGATTGAAACCCTTGTCAAAGATCAATACACAACTGCCACAATAGGGTTTTCGGATATCTTTCCCGCCAGCCTTGGGGGCGGGCGAGAGTCTAATAAGTCGACGAACAGTGCGATTGACTACATTCTTGAACGCACTTGGCTCCGCCCTCGTGATGCTATTGAGTTTGTCAATCTTTGCATTCAGAATGCAGAAGGTAAGTCTGTATTCAATAGGACAATTCTCCAGGCAGCAGAACGCCAGTATTCTGAATCTCGATTTCAATCTCTGATTGATGAGTGGGGTGAAATGTACCCGGGGATTCGCGAGTTCATCGAGTTCCTGCGTAATAGACCCTGGCACTTCAGACTGGATAGCGTTCCCCAACAAGATTGGGACAACCTTGCTTTGACATGTTTGTGCAAAGAGGAGTCGGGGGTTCTTAACGAGTTATGCAGCTCATTCAATGAAAGTAAGATATCAGGGCCTGACTATCGAAAGGCAGTCTGCGAACTCTTGTACACGATTGGGGCAATTGGATTAAAAACTGAAAGCCACCTGGAAAGCCACTGGTATCACGTAAATAACCACTCAATCACAAAGGAAGAGATTCCTGATAATGCCGAGGTGTATGTGCATAAAGCTTTACACCGTTATCTAGGTTGCGACCAAAGAAGTTCTACGAGCAGGTAGCTAGATGGTGCGTGAGTTTCATCTCGCAATGCTATGTTTGCGTGCAACGCAAAGTGATGGCCCTGTGCCTCGTCATGTTGTGTCACAGAATAGGTTCACATCAGATGCCAAAAAAGAAATCACGGAAGAAGACACCCGCCCAGCCGCAAATCACGGCACAGCAGCTTAGCAGCCTGATCAAGTCGGCCCGCAAGACCATGCGGAAGGACAAGGGGACAAGTAGCGATCTGGACAGGCTCCCAATGTTGATCTGGATCATGTTCCTAAAGTTCTTTGACGACATGGAGCAGATTGAGGAGACGAAGTCCGAGATTGCGGGGAAGAAGTACAAGTCGGCGATCGAATCACCGTATCGATGGCGGGATTGGGCCTCGAAGGCCGATGGAATTACCGGCCCGGAACTCATAGCATTCATCAGCCAAGAGGAAGCCGTGCTGCCCAACGGGAAACGCGGCCCAGGCTTGTTCGCATATCTTCGGTCGTTGGAAAGCGTGAACGGTGATAAGCGGCGTGATGTTATCTCGAATGTCTTCGGTGGCATTGTCAATCGCATGCTCTCCGGATATCAACTCCGGGACGTTCTTAATCTTATCGAGGGCATCCACTTCAGTTCGTCAGAAGAAATCTTCACACTTGGGCACATCTACGAAACAATGCTTCGTGAGATACGTGATGCGGCGGGCAGTGCTGGCGAGTTCTATACGCCTCGGCCCGTCGTGAAGTTCATGGTCGAAGCAGTCGATCCCCAAATTGGCGAGACGGTCCTTGACCCTGCATGCGGTACGGGTGGGTTCCTCAGTGAAGCGTTCGGGCATCTGCGAAAGCAGTGCCAAACGGTTCAGCATAACCGGACACTGCAAGAGAAGAGCATCTTTGGCGGCGAAGCGAAACCACTCCCGTACTTGCTATTGCAGATGAATCTCTTACTCCATGGACTACACTCGCCGACAATCACCTACGGAAACAGCCTCGGGAATAAACTGACCGAGATCGGCGACCGCGACCGGGTCGACGCGATCCTTACCAATCCGCCGTTCGGAGGTGAGGAAGAAGCAGGCATCCAGGGCAACTTCCCTGCCGACAAACAGACCTCCGAGACCGCGTTGCTCTTCCTGCAACTGATCATGCGAAAGCTCAGACGCAAGGGCGTCAAGGGCTCGGCAGGCGGACACGCGGCGGTCGTCGTCCCCAACGGCACGCTCTTTGGCGACGGCGTCTGTGCCCGGATTAAGCACCAACTCCTGACGGATTTCAACCTACACACGATCGTCCGGCTGCCCAACGGCGTTTTTGAACCCTACACGAAGATTCAGACAAACCTGTTGTTTTTCGACCGGAGCGGCCCGACCAAAACCGTCTGGTATTACGAACAGCCGCTGCCCGAGGGGCGGAAGAACTACACGAAGACAAAGCCGATCCAGTTCGAGGAGTTCGCCGACTGCCTGAAATGGTTCAAGCTCAAGCGGCGAAAGGAAAACGACCAGGCCTGGAAAGTTGCGGCCAAAGACCTCATCGAACTCGACGACGCGGGCAACGTCACCGCCGTGAACCTCGACGTGAAGAACCCGAACTCCGCCGAAGCCCTGGAACATCTCCCGCCCGAGCAGCTCGTGGAGGACATCCTCGCGAAGGAAAACCGGATTGTTGAGATCATGAAAGAGATTAAGGTAGAACTCACGGGGACGGGAGCATGACCTACATCAATGTCATAAAGTTCGGAATTGCGTTAGTCGGAGCGGTCCTAGGCATTCTTGCGACGTGGCACCAGTGGAGCAAAAGGCGAGTCAAGCTTCGCGTAGTGCCTAAGCGGAGCTACTCGTTGGGCGGTAGCAACATAGTCTCCGGCGAGGCTATTAATTCGCAAATGCAGGAGCTAGAAAAGAACAGCCTTTCCTGGTGGAGCATTGAGGTCGTTAACCTTAGTACGTTTCCACTAACGATATCGGAGGTGGGATTTGGAACACGGAAGGGACAGCGTCATGTGGTTGTGAACCCGATGATTACCGACGACGAGACTCTGCCATTTCGACTTGAGCCTCGGACAGCAGTGCTAATCCACTCCCGCCCGGATGCGACTTTCGATCCGGATCTGCTCAAGAATAAATCAGCATTCGCGGTTACTGATTGTGGAGTTGTTCGATATGGCAGGAGTCCGGTATTTAGCCAGTTCGTACAATCGATGCAAGATGGTGATGCTGGAGAGATTTCATGACATGTGCTTTTTCTTCAGTTTCACTCGCCGACGTACTCTCGCATCGCAAGAAGTTTATCGAAATCGATGATACGACAGCTTACAAGCGATGCCGTGTCAAACTTCACGCGAAGGGGATTGTTCTTCGAGACACGATTCTGGGAGCATCCATCAAGACCAAGAAACAGCAGGTTTGCAAAACGGATGAATTCTTGGTTGCTGAGATCGATGCGAAGGTAGGTGGTTTTGGCATCGTCCCGGAAGAACTGAAAGGAGCCATCGTAAGCAGCCATTACTTCTTGTTCACGGTGGATGAAACGCGTCTCGACAAGAAATTCCTTGGGCATTTCATCAAGACACCTGCGTTTCGGGAACAGGTGAACGCCCAAGGTTCGACGAATTACGCAGCCATCCGGCCATCGCATGTACTCGACTACACCATTCCACTCCCGTCGCTATCGGAGCAGCGTCGTATCGTGGCGAAGATCGGCCAACTTGCCCAACGAATCGACGAGGCAAAACGATTGAGAACGAAACTGGAGCAAGGCTATCCCCGGCTGTGTCGCTCTTTGTTCGCATCCTCGTCGGACTCGTCTGTTGCCCCAATGTCCGAACTTGTGGAGTGGCGTAGACCCGATATCGATGTTGATCCTATGGAGACGTACCATTTCGCTGGGGTCTACTGCTTTGGTCGGGGCGTGTTTCGAGGAGGTGTCAAGATGGGGGCCGATTTCTCCTATAAGAAACTGACGCAGATTAGGGCCGGTGAATTCATCTATCCGAAACTGATGGCTTGGGAAGGTGCAATGGCCGTCGTGCCCCCGGAATGCGATGGCCTTTTTGTGTCGCCAGAGTTTCCTGTCTTCGTCGTCGATACGGAGAAGATTCTTCCAGAAATGCTCGATGTCTACTTCCGAAATCCCGCAATTTGGCCCGTGTTGAGCGGAGCCAGTACGGGCACGAATGTTCGACGTCGTCGCCTGAACCCGAAGGACTTCCTCAAGCACCAGTTTCCGGTCCCTGATCGCCGCACGCAAGAAATGCTCCAGACTGTAAAGGCCAAGATCGACGCAACGCGGGGTGAGAGAACCAAGATGGACACCGAACTCGACGCGCTTCTGCCCTCGATTCTCGACCGAGCATTCAAGGGCGAATTGTGATGGGCAATGAACACACACTCAGAGAAGACGACGAAAGGCAACGGCATGAGCAACAATGAATGTCTGATCTGCGGAGGTCCGGGACATAATCGCTGGTACAACAAAGAAGAGATTGCTCAATCGCCTGGTTTCGGGAGGATTGAAGGGGAGATCAACGCATGCGGGTATTGTGGCCAGCGGATATTCCTACAAAGGAGCCTGGGGCCGCAATTGGAGATAGAAAGAACTTCCCAGCCAAGCCTCACTCCGTTTAAGATAGCCTGCCTGCTGCATGAAAGAGTTCTCAAGGGGTTAGGCGATTGCCCCATCGGTTTTC
>SDBS01003411.1_pt1 | contig 15614 bp, 20 predicted proteins | sample 2277091 | NCBI WGS metagenome assembly SDBS01 (sample SAMN10404972, study PRJNA504765) | marine sediment metagenome | isolation source: marine sediment core GS10_PC15, 163 cmbsf | place: Arctic Ocean: Southern Knipovich Ridge | collected 2010 | reverse complement strand
AGCCATTACTTCGTAGTCATCATCAACAGAATGTGGGTCAATAATTTTGTGCGCTGCCTCAAAACCCTCACGCATTTCTTTTAGAACAGCGCTCCATGCGGCAAGAGGATCGTCTGGGTGTGTATCACCAAACTCATAAGGATGGCCGTGGAGGTTATCTATCAGCTTAGTCAGTCCGCCTACCATTACTTTACAAAGATAAGCATCAAAACCCCATACGTCAAGGTCCGAGTAGCCTTTTTTCCCTCTTTGCCAGAAAAATTTTATATTTCGGAGCCTGCGATCAGCCCTGTCCCAGTTTCGGACAAAGAAATAGTAGATTCTTTCCCATATTTTCATGTCTTTATCCATTTCCTCTAAAAAAGTACTTAAATCTGGAATTTCCTTCGTCATTTTCTTTTTCCTCTATAACCACAACACCGCTAGACGTCGCTATTAAGATTGTATTTGGTGTTCCATCCGTAATGTAAATATCGTTGATTGTTATATTTGTCGGTATAATACCTCCGCTTGGGTAGGTGTAGTCTGGTGATGTCCAGTTGCTTGTGTTATTATACATAACATGTAGGTTATTTTTGATGTAGTAGAACGTACCATCTGCTGCTTGATGGCATTTATTTGTACCAGAAATAGTGATGTAGATTCCACTATTTGTCGTTAGATTTATATTATCGACGCCAGCCGCCGTAGTAACACACAAATAATTCCCGTTGCCATGTAAATATGTAACATCGTTGTCCGTAATACTTGGATAACCCCTATATATACTTAATTGGTTAGTTAAATCATATGTGCCAGACACAGAAGAAACTGGCAACCAAAGTATTCCTGAATTAGAAGTTGCAATGTACAGATATGTATCATTTGCCCAGACAGAATTTATTCCGTCCGTATAATCGGCAGCAGCAATCTGCATCTCAGTGTTTATATTATAAATATCCACGCCGCTGGACGTGGCCCTATAAACATATGGTTCTTGTGTCCAAATATTTCTATCAGTCATTGTATAATATAACCATTATTTAGTATTTGTCAAGCTTTGCCTTCGAAGTATTTCAGGCTTCAGAAGGTTATAAACCTCTGCCAACACACCGTACCCTGCAAACGTCTCAAGGGGGTGGCAACAGGCTTTTACATCTGTAACAGAGTCAGACGGGCAAAGAGAAAAAGGAATCATTTTACAGTTGCCTACGTCAGAGAATGAGCTACCTATATACACCACCTCTTCTGGCCTAACACCATAGCGGACCATGGCCCTTGACAGAGCGTTGTTCTTGTTCTTGTCCACAAAGAACGGTATGTGTTTAGCTTTACACACACCGTAGTTGATGGCGCTGTCTGTTGACACCGATATTACTACGAACGTCTTTCTCAGCTCATTGATTGCCTCAAAATCCTTCGTGTTGTACTGCTTAAACAGAACAGTTCCCATCTCACCATATCCTGTGAGACCTTCGTTTACAACACCATCCAGATCAAAAGCTATAAGCTTGATTTTTTTGGTCTGTTCTTCAAAATCAATGTAGTTCATACTATTTCACCGCCTTTAGTTTAAGTTCTGCTTCTAGTTCGTGAAACGACACTGGTGCTGTCCTAGTCTTACCAACTACAATACCAGCCGCTACATTAGAAATATATGCCGCCTGTCTAAGACTGTAGCCTGCTGCAATAGCCATGGTAAATGCCGCTATAACTGTGTCTCCTGCGCCAGAAACATCGAACACATCTTTGGCTTCGGTACCTATGTGATGTACGTCGCTGCCTTCGAAAAGCATCATGCCGTCTTTACCACATGTTATAAGTAATTGTGGCAATTCTGCTTGCTCCATAATAACCTCTGCCGCTGCAATTAGCTCATCTTTACCGCTGGCTGCTGCGGCTTCTTTGTGGTTTGGTGTTATGATGTTAGCTCCCTTGTATTTTGAATAGTCTGTGCCGCTAGGGTCTACTGCCACAAATAAATTAAACATTTTTGCTTGCTCCATTATAGCATCAAAGATATATGGTGTGACAACACCCTTACCATAATCTGATATTACAACAGCATCAAAATGATTTATTTTTCCTAAAAGACGCAGCATATAGATCTCCTGCTCTTCAGGCAAATCATGCGTCATTTCTCTATCAATTCTGGCTATTTGTTTGCCGTCTGCAACAATTCTAGCCTTTCTGGTGGTTACCCTGCTGGGGTCCCTGGTCAAACAATGCGCAACAACAGGCTCGACCAGGTCCAAAAGACCCGAAACACGTCGCCCGGTGCTGTCGTCGCCAACAGCTGATGCTATGGTAACTTCAGCTCCTAGCCTAGCCAGGTTATTTACAACGTTGCCTGCTCCTCCTAAAGTAGCTTCCTCGCTCTCAATAAAAACCACAGGAACTGGTGCCTCAGGAGACATACGATCAACACGACCGTTAACATACTCATCGATCATGATGTCGCCGACAACCAAAATTTGAAGATTTTCAAAGTTATTTATCTTTTTTGTAGTCATTTTTTGACGTAGCTCCTTTTATATTTAACCAATCCTCTACCTCTCTAACACGTTCGTTCGTCTTGTCTGCTGCCTTACACATGTCCAGATCCACACCATTCATGTCTCCCCAATGGCAGAACGCTTTGACGTCCTTTGGAAAACACTTGCCTCCATATCCTCTGTGACCGTCGTGGCCAGGAACATCAACATGGCTGTTACCAATCCGTTGGTCTGACAAGAACATCTTCTTCATTTCTTCATATGGAACACCGATCTTTTCACACACATCGTACATCTCGTTCATAAAAGAAACCTTGGTTGCAAAAAAACAATTACACATATATTTGACTGCCTCTGCTCCTTCCCACGTCGTATGGTACACCGGTGTGTGTGGAAACCTAATTCTAAAGAGATCCTCCAGCATCTGTGTTACTTCTCTATCGCCTCCAAAAATAAAGCGAGCTGAGTTTATAAAATCAAGTTTAGCTTGACGCTCGGTTAGAAACTCAGGATGAAAAACAAAATCATGGTTAGAATACATACCTGCATACCTCTTGGTTGTGCCTGGTATGGCTGTGCTCCTAAGCACTATAATTTTTCTATCTTCAGCAACACTCACTACACTCTCTACTGCGTCGTCCATGCTTGATAAGTCTTGTTGTCCGTCATCTTGCATTGGTGTAGGTACGCCGATGAAGATAAATTCTGATGAATTTACCGTGTCCTCTAGTGTGTCGTAGGTATTATCATATTTGTCATAGATTTTGACATTGGTATGAAGATAAAAACCATGGCACATGGCTCTGCCCAAAAACCCAAATCCAATTATCCCTATGGTTTGCATATTATATGTCCTCCAAAAACCATTTTATAGTCCTACGTATGCCCTCCTCTATGGAAATCTCATTCTTCCAACCCAATAACCTTTTAGCTTTAGATGTATCTGAAAAATTACGTTTTACGTCGCCCGGACGTTCGTTGCCATACTTTATTCTTATATTGTCTATGCCATACGCAGACAGGCCGTCTGCGATTGTGTCTGTTATTTTCTGTACACTTGTTTCCACGTTGGTTGCTATCTGAAAGACATTACCACCAACAGGCAACGTAGCTGAAAACCTTATAGCGTCAAGCAAGTCATCTATATAACAAAAGTCTCTGGTTTGACCTCCGTCTCCATATATCTCCAGTGTTTCGCCTTTCACTGCAGCCTGAATAAACTTTGAGATGATCTGTGCACCCTTGTTCTCCGAAAGTGGGCCATAGACGTTGCTAAAACGAAGAGACACCGTCTCCACACCATAGGTGGCGTTGTAAACATAACAGTATTTCTCACCACAAGCCTTACTAGCACCGTATGGAGAGACTGGTTTGGTAAACATCTCTTCATGGTATGGTGGCTCGTGGTCACCAGGTACAGCGCTGCTTGAAGCAAAAATAAAGCGCTTTACACCAGCATGTCTGGCGCCCTCTAGATAGTTGAATGTTCCTATTACATTGGTCATGCAGTCTTCACGTGGGAACTCTACAGACACAGGAACGCCGGTGTTAGCAGCCAAATGCACTATAACATCTATATCCTGACATACATGCAAAGCAAACTCGCTGCCTTTGATGTCATGAACAAACAAATGAACCTCATGCGGCTTGACAAAAAACTCGGTAGGCTCAGAAAAATGACACACACGCTCAAGCTTCTCTATTGAGCCTGACTGGAGGTTGTCGACCACCCTAATGTAGTGGCCTCCTTCTTCCAAGAGATATCTCACGAGGTTTGTTCCTATAAACCCACAACCACCTGTAATCAACCAATTCATGGCTACCTCCTAGGCTTTTTAGAGCCTCTTCGATCTATCTTTTTATCCTTATTCCACATTGATGTCGCTATGATTTTGTCTCTATCACAACGATCTACATATTTCTGTGCTATCTCCATTGCCTCTACCAACAAACCGCTGTCAAGCGTTGTTGGATTAAGGCCCAAGTCCAAGAAACTATCGTTAACAAAAGCGAGATCGTTCTTTGGCGCCTCGTTCCTAGGATTAGAATAGTATCTTATCTCTGCGTCTGTCAGCTTTACAATTTTATTAGCCAGTACATGTATATTGTGACACTCTGTTGTCTGGTTAAAGATTTTAACACGATCACCCTTCTTAGGTGGATTCTCAATGGCCAATTTGACGCAATTTACTGAGTCTTTCATATGGATAAACGCTCTAGTCTGTCCACCGATGCCATAGACGGTCAAAGGGTGACCAACCACAGCCTGCATCAGAAACCTGTTGAGAACCGTGCCGTAGTCGCCGTCATAGTCAAATCTATTAACAAGCCTCTCGTCCATCATCGTTTCGTCCGTAGCCGTGCCCCAGACAATACCTTGGTGTAGATCGGTAATTCTGACCTCGTCATTTCTGTTATAATACAAAAAAGCCAAAGCATCCATAGTTTTCGTCAGATGGTAGACACTTCCAGGGCTAGCTGGGTACATAATTTCGAGCTCCTTCTCGCCCTCATCTGTGTCCACTTTCACTGTCAGATAGCCTTCTGGTATCTTCATGCCTGCTGTTCCATACCCATAGACGCCAGTGGTGCCTAGATGAACCAGATGAATGTCCAAACCTGACTCAACAATAGCACACAACACGTTGTGCGTGGCGTTAATGTTGTTGTTGACTGTGTATCGCTTGTGATATGATGATTTCATAGAATAAGGGGCGGCACGCTGCTCCGCGTAATGAACCACAGCTCTTGGCTTTACTCTGTCGAGCAACGTTAGAATCCTGTGGTAGTGGTCAGAAGCATCAATATACTCAAACTTTATCTCCTTACCAGTCAGCTCTTTCCAAGCATTTATCCTGACATTTAGCGGGCTTATTGGTGTCAATGAATCACACTCAAGTTCTATATCAGTCTTCCTTCTAACCAGGTTATCAACTATGGTGACATTATAGCCTGCGTTTGATAACCGCAAACATAAAGGCCAGCCACAAAAACCGTCGCCACCAAAAACTATAACGTCTTTCTTACCCATTTTATTTCCTCCTTAACACTACTTTTACTCTTTTGGGAGAATGGAATTGCTCTAGCAGCTGCCATTTGTTTTCGACCATATCCAACAACGACTCTAGCGAATGAAAATTGAAATAGTGTGCGTCTTTTTCTGTGGGTTTGGGTTCTCCAGGCTCTATAGGAACCTCTATAAAAAGAATGCCTCTCTCGTTTGTATGGTAATAAACACTATCCAAAACTTGGTCAGGATGTGGGCAATGCTCTAATACATGAGACATTACGATAAGATCAAACATCTTATCTAGATTCATGTTGTGAACATCCATTACCTCGCAGGCGATATTTTTGACTTTAGCGATCTCTACACTTCGCTCATATATGTCGATGCCATATAAATTATTATATCCGTGTTCCCTCATAAACTCAAGAAACGCACCATCCCTTATCCCTATATCTAACACAGAAGCGTCTTTATCAACAAACCTAGAAAACATATTCATCTGGATGGTATATCTATATTTTACCAATCTATTGTGTTTTTTCTCGTCAGTACTATTTATAAGTCTCTCGGTGTTCTTTTTGTTCAGAGAAATGTAGTCTTCCATTATTTCCAAGCTCCTTTTTTGTAACCTCTCTCTGCTCCAACATGCACATAATGTTGTTCATCGTGGCCAAGAACAAATTTCCTAAGCCCAATTTTTTTAGACATAGGCGTCAGCGTCTTCGCCTCGTGTAGTGGCTTGTCCCAACCTATGGCATCAATAAGCTGCTTTACAAGCGACGTGTTGAAAACACCAGTTGCCACAGAAAACAGGCTGGATTCCGTAAGCTTTACACCATCAATTTCTGTTTTTCTTGGCTGGTGAGCAGGGTTAATTGGTCCCCTACTCATCATTATTTCTATAATATAATCATTGTTATCCAAAACGTCAAGTAGTGTGTCAATATTTACATCCTTAATAAACTTATTATCATCTTCTAAATGGAAGAAATGATTAGATTTACACAAAGAAACTGCCGGAGCAAAAAAGAAACCGGGCCCCATTTTTTTCTGTGCGAACCAAACCTCATCAAAAAAATCCCTATGTTTTTCTATCCATTTAGCTCCTTTTTGTTGGCGTTTATCATTGTTTACCTTGTCCTCTACCAACACATATCTAAAATCATGTTTGTTGGTCTTTATTTTCTCCATAAACGTATTCAATGAAACCTCTAGTATGTCTGGTCTAGCACAGCTATTTATCAATACGTCTATAGTCATTTACCTCTCCACATACTGTGCCAATGGTTAATCCTAGGCACTATGTTATCATATTTCTTTGTTCTGATGTTAAACTCAGGTGGCAATGTATGGATTTTTAAGTCTTGGCACTGCCACAAAGACACTCTAAAAGACGGTTGGTCATTTATACGTCCGGAAGACTCTGTCCAAACTTTGTAGTTTTTTTGCCAGATTTCGAAAAAATGTTTGGTTGCTGATGATTTCTTGAACAAAACAACACCACTATTAAATTCTGAGAAACTACCCGGTATATCAGCATAATCTTTATAAACTCTTGCCTTCTTTTCGTCTTTTCGCATATGATCTAAAGCAGCAGCAATATCAAATCTGGTCATAAGATCAAAGACACCCGAAAGAGAGCCAATTATACCCGTATCACTGTCCAGAAATAACGTATTATCATATGGAGAATTGTACATGTGTTCTATTTTCATACGCGGGCCCGTCACGTTAATTATTTTTACATCATCAAAGTAGTATATTCCAGGATCTTTATCAGTAAACAAGGTTACATGCATATCTGGATGTGTTGCCTTAACTGTTTTTACAGAGTAGGCTGCTTCCTTTATGTATCTGTCGCCGTGTACAATATACAAAATACCTTGTTTCATAGTAACACACCTTCTTACTCTTTTATTATTGTTCTACCTGTAGCATCATCGACTTTCATGTTGGGTTTTATATGGTTGAACATAAAATATTCGTCTACCGCTTTTTGTGCTCCTGACCAATGGCCATAATCATCAATTATTAGCGCGCCGCTTTTAACTATTTTAGCATACAGTATTCCATCTCAACTTTTGTAGATGAATAAAGATCCGTATCTAACCTCAAAAGCGCTATCTTTTCATGTCTGCTTTCTGGTAAAGTTTCTTCTACCAGCCCCTTGACAAAATATAATTTGTCTCTGTTATATGGAATAGAAAATACATTTTTCTTGACTTCGTAGATTTCATGCCTCACCCATCCCGAAGTACCGTCGCTTCTCTTAAGAAGGTTAAATTTGTCTATGGCCTTTGGCTTTATTTTTTTCTTAGACAAGCTTTTTACTTCCCATTCCTCCGGCTCTGGTATGCCCTCGAACGTATCATATAAGTAAACATCTCTTTCTGCTTTTAAATCATTCAAAGTCATAAGCATAGCCATTATTTGTCCACCCCTAGCAACGCCGCACTCTATAAAATTACCTGGAATGTTTTTGTTGATTATGTACCGAACAGAGTCTATAGTTGAATATGTTCTTTCCATGCTACAGAGTGTAAACTCTTTAATCTTTTTATATATTTCTAAATTTGTCATTTTATCATCCTTATTTTATGGCAATTATCCAGACATGGAGCATGTGTTTTCCATCATAGGCTAATGCTTTTTTTTCAATATCCTGGCCCGGTATAACTCTTTGCCCTCGGCCGCCTTTAAGGCACTCAATAACTAAGCCTAAGTCACCCATACCATCGCACTGTGCAATCTTACTAAAGTTTTCACATAAAACTTTAAGACCGTCGGGCGTAAATCTCCAGTAATCTTCTGGAATACCATGCACTTCGTTCATGAGACAGGTGGTTAAAACGGCTATACCACCTGGTTTCAAAACACGACGCACCTCTTCAACACCTATCCACGGCTTTCTCACATGTTCAAGAACCTGATCGGCCATTACATAATCAAATGAGTTGCCGCCATACAGCATATCCTGCATGTCAACACCGGGGTAGTCAGGCGCTGTGATCTCACTGCCCTTAGGCAACATATTGGTCAATGCATTATTGCCTTTACTGCCTTTAAGTGTGTCACCAACCAACAGACATTTACCTTGAATGAGTTCATTAGATTTGAAAAACTTCTCTATGTTGTTGTACATTGCGTATCTAGAAAATTTATATCTCTTGCTTCCCATACAATATCTCCTTGCCTTTACTTAGATATTTTTGAAACTCTCCTTGAAATTTCTCGTTGTTAAAATGATTGCCCTTACAATGCCACATAACCGACTCGTCTGCGAACATGTTTGGATTATTCCTATCGCCGAGGTCGTTAAACTTCAGAGGCATTGGAACTAACTCTATGTCTTTTTTATATTTCTCGTACGCCTTCCACATCTCCACCTGGCCTTGGCCCCATATCGGTGTCGCAGCACAGCCGTCATACCAATCGCTGAGAAACTTATGGGTCTGTTCAGAACAGCCTAAGTTAAAAATACCAGCATTTATTGCCGCATCAAACTTGTTAGTATAGTCTGTTTTTCTGACATATATTTTCAGCTGATTTGGTTCCACCTCTAAAAACTCAGACAAGTCGCTGCGAACCAGGACATCTGTATCTATCCAAGCTACGTGTTCAACATGCTCTAGCATGCACTCTTTCATCATGGCTACCCTGAACATAATCAAAGCGAACCCTCTCTTGTCTCCAGGAATCATTTCTACTTCCCAGTTATCAAACACGCAGTTATCAAATCGTTCCTCAAGTTGGTCTGCCAGATCATCAGGATAATTAGCTAGAAATACATGCACAATGTGATCAGGAGAATTTATCTTCATCGAGGTTATAAAAGCTAGAAGCTGATTGAAATAAAATTCGTCTGGTGTAGAGTTTGTTATAATCATAATTCCTCCAAGTATCCTACCAACCGTTTCATATTGTCTTCTCTGGTACCAATCACAGTTCTAAGTCCATCTTGCATATTCTTTACCAGGTCAAAATCCGGATGGCGTATAAGATCCGATGCTTGTTTTATGTTGCCAAACTCATATACCATGGCTGTGTATCCATCAAAAGCATAATCCAGAACCATTCCATTGAGTTTGTGGTCACTACACACAATCAAGCAGCCGCACAGTGCTGCTTCCATCGGAGGGTTATGTAGCCCCTCACTGTCTGTTGGTGCGAACCATACGTGACAAGAGCTATATAGATCGTTTAGCTGCTCTACGTTAGCGTTCTCTGTAAACTCTGTTAAAAAATCAGTATCTACTGGTGTTGAGTTACCCATACCAACATATTCATAGTCGTCATGGCCTAGAATATTAGCCAGCTCTACAAAGTCTTTCCATCTCTTCCTTGGCTGTACTGTGTGAAGACAACCTATCCTTATCTTGTCTTTCGGACGTATATTCCTATCTTCCCACCAATCAAAGTCCAGTCCTTGGTATACCACAACAGAGTCAGCATGAAAATCCTCATTTAATTTATGTTGCAAACACTTAGAGTTCACAATATTCAGAAACTCCGGGTGCCTATAGAGGTAGCCAAGGTCTTGATCAGACGCTGCCCAATTTTCATGCGCTCTGATGTACCAAGCTTTTTTGGGTGCTGCTGAGTGAACAACACCACCAACTGTTGTGCACGCTGTGGCTATTGCTACATCAGTGTCGTCAGGTATCATAGAAATTACTGGTCGGTGATCAAACCAAGTAAAGTTATCTACCTCGGCAGCTATATCGCTCTCGTGACCCTGTGAGCGTAAAACCTCACTACATTTAAGTATTGTTCTGCTTCCACCATTATTCCCTAGCCCGCTATTTAAGCTACTAAAAATTATCTTCATTTCAAAGACTCCTTTATCTTATCTCTCATAAATGACGCTGCTATAGGCAACGAAAGTTGTTGTTCATAATATTTCCTTGGTTCATATAGTTCTAAATTATTCAACACAAAATCTACTGTTTGCCAGTAGTCCTCTCTTGATGCTATTTCACCTGTCGCGAATGGGCATCGTGAGCTGGTTACGCTTTCTATGTATTTATCGGCCCAAAACTCCAACTCATCCAAGACTACAATCGGGATATCACATGCCAGCAGCTCTGGTATGGTTCTAGGACACGAGTCTCCAGACATCTTACCCTGTATCGTAGAAGCAATTATACCTACCTTGCATTTTTGCATATGCTTTGGCATTTCTGGCTTCAGAACTCTATACGAAGTAACGTTGTCGGGCTTCTTTACCCTATTCGATGGAAAACCAAGATTCAAAACCTTATATTTCTTAGGTAATGTTGGGTATACAAAGTCATGCCCCTTTCTGACTGGCCTCCCATCGGCTGGAAAACAGACATCATATTCTTTTTCTGTCTCCATAGGATAGAAAAGATTGTCAGGAGCAGGTTTTATATACAGCGTGGAAAGCGCATTTGGAAATGCTTGCTTACTAAGCTCCACTTGTTTCGGAGAATCCTGCAGGATGATATCATAGTCTTTAAACCCAGATTGTGGCAAAAACCTAGAGCCTGCTCCGTAATATATTTTAATAGCAAAAGGAAATCTTTTTAGCACGTGGTGATACTGAGGAAAACCTCCTCGACAAAAGATGACATCCGGACAGAAACTGTTATTGTATGTTGCAAACGATGGAATCCAGCGCTCTGTGAAGTTCTTGGCAAATTTCTTTTCTCTCAGGCCTCCCCAATACCATAGCTCGGCTTCGTCATCAGCATGTGTCATAAAAAATACCAGCTGCGTCCAAGTATCGTCGACATCTTCTATCCTGTCAAATACTATTTCTTGTGGGTTTCTGTCCCTCGGTACTTCGCCTCTAAGCATTAATAGTTTCATTTGTTTCTCTCCTTTAGCTTTGCGAAAAAAACATCTACAAGGGCGTTTATGTTATGGTTCTTTGACCAACTCATAGACCACTGTTTAATCATCGGTTTCTTACCTGGTATGGATTGTTTATTTAGAATAGCATTGAGAACAGACCCAATATCTATCAGATTGCTTTCACATTTATCTACTAAATCAGCCACAAGAACCTTGCCCATGGGACCGCACGCGAGGATGATATTATCGTAGTTGTTTTTACATTTATCAGTTAGCTCTGTTCTAACCTTCTCATAGTGTTTAGAAGCATGCTTCTTAAGTGTATGATATATTTCCAGATTAGGCTGTGTATCCTTAAAGGCCACCTCGGCCTCAGCCTTTAGACCGGTAACAAGCAAAACCTTACCGGAAAAAATGTAATGTAAGAAACCGCCATTGCGGACGAAATCGCGCCTGATAAACTTTCCTGCTCCATATAAATCTTGCTTCCCAGTTTTCATCAAATAATTCATTGATCTAAACCATAAATCTTTTCTCTTTTTATTCTTTCTCTTGAGATCAACTGTACAAACCAGCTGGCCCTTAGTCTTAATCGCCCTTTTCAAAAGGCCTGGTAAAACACTCAGCGTTTCTTTTGCGACGGGTCTCTGTTTATTCATTATTATATATTCGCCGTCTCCATACCGGGCTACAACTATCCTCTTACCTTCCTTGATCCTTTTATTTATATATGCCAAAGTCTCTATATGATTCATTTTTTTCATTACATCACCAGATCACTATCTTCCTCACTATGAAACCCTCCGCATAACAATCCTTATCTGTGGAGATCATTGTGCCAAAGTAACGATCCCTTCTTTTTATTCGTTCTATATTCAGAGCATCACGTTTTATCTGAGACTTATAAATCTTTAACAAATCCAACTTTGCTTCGAAGTCTATTCTAGCAAACGAGTTTGGACAAAAACTCGTGGCAGATGCACCTGCATAGAACAGACTGTTTATATACACTTTCCTTGCTACAGACTGTCCTATTCTTGAACACCTACGGTGATCCTGATTGGTATCCTTATAGTGAGGTATAAAGAGTATGTTTGGTTTTATCTTGTCCAAAGCACCTATCACATCTTCTGCGCCCTCGGTGGATTCAAACAGAAATAATCTCTCTTTGCTCAATCCCAAGCGCTTCAAGACTTTGTACTGTTCTACCCTTCTGACCTCAGGTATGTCGCTTCTCATCTCATCGGCCTTTAGTACTGCGAGATAAACTTCAAACTCTTCTTTGTCCATCTTGTACAAGGTGCCTCCCATCCCTATCTCTATGTCATCAAAATGAGATCCAACTATTAGCACTCTGGTCATTAGAAATTCCATCCTTTTTTGACCGGTTTAAGGTACCTAGCTGGATTTCCAGCATAAATACCTGGCATTACTATGTCTTTCACAACAACTGCACCCATACCTACGACAACATTGTCGCATATGGATATTCCGTTCTTAATCATAGCGCCTGAGCCTATCCAGCAGTCTTTGCCTATGGTTACAGACCCATTGGTGATAGCTCCTGCTGCGAATACCGTATTATCTCCTATAATATTGTTGTGTGCTATGTTGTTCTTAGCACCTATCTTTACGCCGTTTCCTATTATTGTGGACTCAAGTGTTGCCCTGTGTACAACTGTGTACGGGCCTATTTCCACGTTATCGCCAACTACGACGTTCCCAATGTGTTTAATCTGTACTCTAGAACCGTCTGGAGCGTATACAACCTTCAGGCCCGGCACGTCCATTATCACTGAGGGATGTATCTTACAATTCTTTCCTACCTTTTGCCTAGGTGCTGGCATATTCTTGTATACTTCGTTGTGGTAGATGACAAACGCATAGTCTGGGTCATCTACGAAATAAAACTTCACATTATCAGGAACCATAGGTAGTAGTGTATCTTTTGATGTTATAACCCATACATCTTTGTCTGTATCCACCAAATACCTAATGTAGCCATCACCACGGATGAACGTCACACACCCATCACGAATGTTTGTTACAGGGCATGTCTCCCGTCTACCTAATTTTTCTAGCAGGTGTTCCAGCATATATCTTGCCCTCCGTACAATCCTTGTTAACATAAGAGTTTGCGCCAATGACCACTCCCTCGCCTATGGTGACATTAGGGCCTATTACGGCTGCTGTGGCTATGAAGGCTCCCTTTTTGATTAGGGTTCCTGCGCTTCTAGAGCCGTCTGGTAGGATGTAAACTGTCATTACATTTGGTGATATGAATACATCATCCTCAACTCTTACCCTTCTTGCTATTGTAGAACCGAAACGCAACGTTACATTGCTACCTATCCAGTTATCACCAGACGACCTGAAATAGCTGTCTACATACACATTATTGGCTATACCTGTACCACTTTTTAACAGTACGTAATTCTGTAGCTCGACATCATCACCGACAATTACATCTTCCTCTATAACACAGAAATGTCCTATTTTGAAGTTCTTACCGTGCCTAAAAGACTCATGTATTACATTCATTTCTCTCTCCTATTTATCATATGTTATGTATTCTTTCCAGGCCTCGTGAATTCTTAAGTCATCACGTCCTTGGTGATCAGTGAATACAAAACTGTCTGTCTTGTGGTACAATGACCAGTAGAATAAAACACCCGGAAAACCAATAAAGTATCCACATTCAGATATCAGTTTTAGTGTTTCTGTAAGTGTAAGTTTACCTACATAGCTTTCGCCTGCTTCATGTCTAAAGCTTGTGTCTGTTCCTACCCAAATTATCTGGTCAGGATCAAAATTGTGAAGAGCCATCTCGACTAGAGGGACTTTAGAGTAGTGCCTCAGCTCGTTGCCGGCGTTCACCTGTACAGCAACTGTGTCGTATTTTTCAAAATTATCTGCAAATGGGTTGTTGAATCCTTCGTCTGTACACGGCTCCCAATGATAAGGTTTTCGTGGTATATCAATGTATCCTTTAGCAAAAACATTGAAACACTTGTCGAACTCATGGTTGTGGTCTGTCCACCACTGTTTTATGTCGTTTACGGTCCTGCAGTCGTGTTTTATACCGAGCAGGTCTAAAAGTTCTTCTGACAGCTTCAACCTGCCTAGGCTTCTATCTATGTGTGTGTATATAAATGAATCTGGGTACTCTAGTAGCTTCAAAGCAACTATAAAACAATCACCTAATCCACCAAAACCTAGACATTTATCCATTATGCTCTTCCTCAATTTTTATCATAAACCTTGCCTTGATAACAGCAGATATACCAGACACTATAGTCTCAACGGGTATCTCTCTGCATTTCCAGTCGTCACAGTATCTCTTCCAACCACTGTCTTTCTGGCAGTCTTTACGACACTCAAGGTCGTCTCTGCATATAATGGTCGAATACCTGTGGAACCTGGAATCATAATTTTTCCTAACAGAACTAGCTGTAAATATTACAATGTTATCGACTTCCATGGCGTTTGCACAATGATACAGGCCCGAATCGTTTCCTAGGAACATTCTACAATTCTTTATCAGCGCCAAGCTGTCTGGCAGGCTAAGACCTGTCTTATCATCCGTTCCTTTTACATACTCTTGTTTGGAGCCAACCGAACATACTCTTAGTCCTTCAAGATGTTCTACCACCTTTTCATAGTGTGGATAGCTTTTTACACTCCAATCCATGGGGCTATGGCTGTTGTATCCATCATGAATTACAACATCATACTTTTCATCTGTTTCTCCACTATTACACGTACCCCACCAAAGTATTTTGTCTTCCTCCACACCCAACTGCCTGGCTATATCCATATAGGTATCTACCTCTGACCGTTCCATACTTAGTCTAGGCTCGGTTGTATTGAATACTGGTAGTTTCAACAACGGGCCCCTACCCATAGCAGACTGTGTCCACAGAGTTGTAACCGCTCCATCGTAATCGCGGTCATCTATATTAGAAATTTGGTTGCCGACTATCCACTTACCAACACAAGGTATTAACATTCCTGGTATTTTAAATGCGCCATAAGCATGCCAGAGGTCTAGATCGTAACCAAGAACCTCTTTGATCGTCCTTATTACTGGAATACATTGAATAACGTTTCCTATTCCTTCGCCTGTACAGAAAAGTAGTTTACCCATCTATTAGCTCCAATGTTCCATCCCATTCCTTCAATTCTGGCCGAAACGCAGTATAATCATTATATTGTTTTGATCCTGTGGCCTCATACAAAGCCTCAGGTGTTTTACTTGTCTCTCTTATACTGGCAACACGCTCCCCAACACCATTGCATCTAATATCACCGCC
>SDBS01003410.1_pt1 | contig 15616 bp, 12 predicted proteins | sample 2277091 | NCBI WGS metagenome assembly SDBS01 (sample SAMN10404972, study PRJNA504765) | marine sediment metagenome | isolation source: marine sediment core GS10_PC15, 163 cmbsf | place: Arctic Ocean: Southern Knipovich Ridge | collected 2010 | reverse complement strand
GTTCAATCGCCTGCTCGATGAACTCCTTATTTGCCTCTTGAATTGAATCTTGCAGATCACGATCAAACATCAGGACCTCGATACCATGGTTTTGCAGAAACTGGATGCCCTTGCGGTCAACCATCGGGTCTGGATCTTGAATTCCCACCCACACTTTCTTGAGGCGGGCGTTTACAATGCGCTCGGCACAACTCAGCTTCGGATGATTGCGAGCGCCGGGCGCACAAGGCTCCAGCGTAACAAACAGGGTCGAGTCATCGAGCTTGTTTGCCCGGTTCTTGCGTTCCAGCAAGGCAAACTCCGCATGATCTCCCTCACGCAACTCACCGCGATACGCTGTCTCCTCGGTGTCATCGGGCTTCACGAGCAAAGCTCCCACCAGGGGGCTTTTCTTCCCGTCGTCGCGTACTTCTGCAATTGATTGATTCATGATCTCGATGGCTTTTTCCATCCGTTTGCGAGCTTTGGACTTTGGCTTGGTGGACATGATTGTGATTTTTATGAATTTCCGAGGACAAGAGAAGGTTCAAGGACAAAACTGTTTATCTAGCAACAAGTTCCCTCCCAACTGTTTCTCATAGATGCGATACGTCTTATAATGCTCGGCCCCCACGGCCTCGACTGTGCGGTTGATGAGATAGTTGTCTTCCAGGGTCCAGCCCAGTTCGGCGCTCGTGTAGCCTATCACATTTTTGCCGTGGTTGAGTGTGTAGAGGATCAAGAGCTCGCTGATGCCGCGGCGGCGATACTCGTGCAAGAGATCGAGCACGAGCATCCGCGCCGTTTTGATGCGCCTGGTCCGACACACCAGCCGCGCCAGGCCCAGGGGCACGCCGAAGGTGGTCAGACGCCCGTTGAGCGGTTGGATGGCTTCGTTGAAGTTGGGCACGGTCACCGAGAAGCCCACCGGTTTGCCGTCGATCTCGGCAAGCAAGGTGAGGTCGGGCTTGGCGATGCGGGCGATTTGCTTGGCCATGTAGAGGAACTCGGCTTCGCTGAGCTTGACGAACCCCCAGTTGGCGTCGCGGGCACTGTTATAGACAGACAGGCAACGGTCGACTTCGGCCTCGAAATCGTCGGGGTTGACCGGGCGGATGGTGACTCCGCTGCGCTGGGCCAATCGCTGCACGCGGCGGTGCCATTTCTCCAGCCTGTTGTTCTGAGTGTTGAACCACCAACTGTAGAGATCTTTGACCTTGGCAAGGCCCCAGGCTTCCAGCAGCCCGGCGTAGTAGGGGCGGTTGTGGTTCATCATTACCGTCGGCGGAGTGTCGAACCCGTCGATCAAAAGTCCGCAAGGATAGTTGGTCGAATAGTCGATGGGGCCCATTATTGAATCGCGGCCGCGCGCCCGCAGCCACTGGGCGGCGGCGTCCAAAAGCGCGTCGGCCACGTTCTGGTCCTCGATCGATTCGAACATGCCGAAGCAGCCCACGTTGGTGCCGTGCAGTTGGTTGTAGTGCGGGTCGTCGCTGACCAGAACCCGCCCCACCGCCCGAGAGCCCCGCAAGGCCACCAAGGCCGTGGCGTCGCCGTGCTGATAGAAGGGGTGTTTTTTGCGGTTGAGGAACTCCTTGACCTCGAGCAAGAGCGGCGGAACCCAACGCGGATCGTCGCCATAGATCGGCCAGGGCACCTTGACGAAGCGGTCCAAATCGCGCCGCGACTTGACTTCCAGAACTTCGACGGGCACAGCCGAGCGCGAAGCAGATCTCGCGGCAGGGCGGCCGACAACCGAACGAGTGAGTTGTTGTGATATTTTCAACGCTAGCGAACGCATTCGTGAATTCCAAGGTGGCGTGAACGACTGACTACGGGTCGGGTAAGTTTTCCGACACTGCCTAGCTTGTTTTCGGGTCCCAGTCGTAGAGCCGGTATGTTTTGTTAAGTATTGCGCCCCCTTTTTCCAAGCTGCCGCGCGAAAGCGAATTCGATTCGAGCACCCAGGAAAACTCAGCTTCTTCCAATCCCCAGCCCACCACCATCGGCACCATGGCGCTTAGCAGCGCCAGCCCCACGCCCATCAGTTGATATTCGGGCAGGACGTTGGTGCTGATGAGCCGGATCCTTTTGATATCTTTCTTGCGTCGCAGAAGGTGCAGAAAGCCGAAGGGAAAAAGGCGGCCATCGATCTTTTTTATTCGAGGGTTGTAATCCGGCAATCCGAAAACGGCCCCCACCATTTTCCCGTCGACCTCGGCGGCCAAGGCCAACTCGGGAACCATCAGATGCCTCAGGCCGGCGGCCGTGTGCCGCACCTCGGCGTCGGACAAAGGCACGAAGCCCCAGGTGTTGCCCAGCGATTGATTATAAATGTCGAGGAATGCCATCACGTCTGCGATAAAATTCGCCTTGTTCAAGGGGCGTATCTTCAGGTTCAAACGCTCTACGATCTGTTTGGAAATCGGCGCCAGGCGCTCGTTGGTCTTCGGCAACATGTCTACGTGGCCCCAATAGGCGTAAAGATCCTGCGTCTTTCTGAAGCCATAGTTCTCGATCAACTTTTCGTAATAAGGGTGGTTATAAGTCATCATGAACGTGGGCGGCGTATCGAAACCGTCGATCAAAAGACCCAGCTCATGGTTCAGCGAGGGATTGGTCGGCCCGCGGAAACAGTGGATGTCTCGCTCACCCAGCCAGGCCCGCGCCGCGTCGAACAACGAGTCGGCCACCTGCTGGTCGTCGATGCATTCGAAGAACCCGAAGAAACCTCGCTGCTCCTTGTGGCGGTCGATATGACCCTGGTTCACGATCGCCGCAATCCGACCGCAAACCCGGCCGTCGCAATAAGCCAGGAACGTCTGGACGCGGTTGTTGTCGTAGAAAGGGTGGCGGCTGTAGCCGACCAACTCACGCTGGTTCCCCCGCAAGGGCGGAATCCAGTTGGGATCGCCCTGGTAGATGGTCCAGGGAAATTGCAGGAAATCCTTCTTTTCCCGCCTGGTCGTTGCTGGTATAACTTTCACATCTGGCATAAAAACTCGCTTGCTCTTGCTCTTGCTTTTTCCCGTGTGCGATAGCCTTTTCGTCAAATAGGACATTGCAGGATTGTAGCCGTTTAAGCACAAAAGGGTCAAGCCGTGCAAAAAAACCAGCGAAATCGAGCGACCCCCCCCATAGCACGGGCAAGCCGCGGCCAAGTGACGTCGGCAAAAAAGATCAGGTAACACTTCAGACAAATGAAGCGGAGTGTGTCGGCACATAACCCTCCGCGCCACGGATAAACACGGATAAAGGTCGAAATATCGAAAGCCACAAGTAGGGTGCGTCCGCGACGCACCACGGAACTCCTGGTGCGTCGCGGACGCACCCTACGAGACTACGCGACTAACAAAAAAGGCCCGGTATGGCTTACGACGAATTGAATAAACACACTTTGGTTACCGGGGCCAACGGATTCATTGGATCTAATCTGGTCGAAGCTCTGCTGGAGCGCGGCTCTGCGGTGACCTGCCTGATCCGCCAAAGGGCGAAAATCGACCGTCTGCGGGAACTCGGCGTCGAGCTTGTCCGTTGCGGCGGTCTCGACGACGAGGATGCGCTCTGCCGGGCCGTCGAGGGCAAGGATGTCGTTTACCATGTCGCCGGCGCGCCCCGGGCACTTAGGGCCGCGAGGCTTTTCCGCATTAACCAGCGGGGCGCGCAAAACGTGGCCGCCGCCTGCGCCCATCAGCCGCGGCCGCCGGTGATGGTGTTTGTTTCTTCGCTCTCCGCCGCCGGACCGGCCATCGACGGCAAGCCTCGCGTCGAAAGCGACCCGCCCCAGCCGATTTCCAACTACGGCCGCAGCAAACTGGCCGGCGAAAGGGCCGTCCGCTGCTTTGCCGATCGCGTGCCCATCACCATCGTCCGCCCGGCCATCGTTTTGGGGCCCGCCGATCGGGCCGGCCTGGGAATGTTCAAGCCGATCAGGCGCTTCCGCTTCCACGCTATGCCCGGCAACGGAAAACAGCGGTTCTCGATCATCCACGTGGCCGATCTGGCCGAGTTGCTGATGCTTGCGGCCGAGCGTGGAGAGCGAGTCTCTCGACACACGTCAGATCCCCGTTCGGCCGCGCGGGGCTGCTATTTCGCCGCCTGCGACGAACGTCCCAGCTACGCCGAGTTGGGCCGAATCCTCCGCGACGCGGTCGGTCGCAGGGTCGTTATCCGCTTCCCCTTGATAATGTCGGCCATTTGGACAATCGCCGCCGCCACCGAAGCCGCCTCGCAAGTCGTCCGCCGCCCCATGTATCTTAACATCGACAAAGCCCGCGAAATCGCCGCAGGAAGTTGGGTCTGCTCCTCGCAAGCCGCCGTCGAGCAATTGGGCTTCTCGCCGCGATACTCGCTCGCCGAACGCATGCGCCAAACCGCGTGTTGGTATCGGGAGGCCGGGTGGTTGTAGGGTGGATTGGATTTCAGGAACCTTCTTCTCATGAGACGTGTATTTGAAAAGCTGACGCAGTCGCCCGAGGAAGGGTTTGTTTTTAAGTCTTTGCAGGGCAAAAGCTGCAACTGTCCTTGGCATTTTCATCCCGAGCATGAGTTGATACTTGTGCTCGAGGGGGTCGGTTATCGCATTATCGGCGACAATATTGCCGTGTTGGAGCCGGGCGATATCGTTCTGGTCGGCCCGAATCTTCCACACGTCTACAAATACACCGACAGTTTGCCGAAAACGAAACGTACGCCCTACTGTCTGCTTGTCCAATTTGATGCCGCGATTTGGGCCGGCATGTTCGAGCTGCAAGCTTTTGCGCCGGTGCGGCGCCTGCTGCGCCGCGCGGCGTTGGGGTTGGACGTGACGGGCACAACTCGCATCGCCGTGGAAGGGTTGATGAGACAAATGGCCGAGGCCCGCGATGTCAAGCGAATCGCCCTGTTTCTTGAGATTCTCGACACGCTGGCCCATTCACGCGGTTGCCGCCTGATCTCCAGCTCGGCCCTCAGCCCCTCGCCCGACCCATACAACGAAGAACGCGTGAATCGGGTCTGTCAATACATCAACGAGAATTTGCATCGGCGGATTACTGTTTCCCAGGCTGCCCGACTGGTAAACCTTAGCGAGGGCGCCTTCAGCCGTTTCTTCCGCCTTCATCTGGGCAAAACATTTCCAGTGTTGGTGAACGAACTGCGGATCGGCCGCGCCTGTCAACTCTTGGCCGAAACCGACTTGCCCGTCACCAAAGTCGCGATGTCCTGCGGATACAATAATCTCTCGAACTTCAACCGCCAGTTCCTCAAGCTAAAAGGCATGACGCCGCGTGAGTTTCGAATGCGAATCCCATCGCCGCTGTGAAATTGTTCAAGTCTTAGAACGTGTTTTGAAACGGGTGCCACTGCTGGCTTGTCCAGCAGTGCAGAGCCAATTTTCCGGGAACAACACTGCTGGACAAGCCAGCAGTGGCACCCTTGGGAGAGCTACAGCCCTTCGATGTCAGAAAAGTATCAGTATTAGTCGTCTCTTGCGTAGTATGGAACTTTCTATATCTGGATAATTGTTTGATTGGCGGTTCGCATTTGCCCGCCACTTTTTGCACAGTATTTTTCTTTCTTTATTCGAGGAGCCCGATTCATGACAACTTCTTCTTGCGAGTCGGCCAAGCTGGCCGTCGACGGCGGTCCCAAGGCCGTAACAAACCAACTGGTCGGATGGCCTCAATTCGACGAGAAGGCCATTAAGAGCGTCGAGGCCGTTCTCCGCTCGGGCAAGGTCAACTACTGGACCGGGCCGCGGGGCATGGAGTTCGAGGAAAAGTTCGCCGCCTGGCAAGGCAGCAAGCATGCCGTCAGCGTGGCCACGGGCACGGCCGCCTTCCACACCGCCCTGGCCGCCCTGGGCATCGGACCCGGCGACGAGGTGATTGTGCCCAGCTATACGTTCATCGCCACCAGCTTTGCGGTCCTACAGGCCGGGGCCATCCCGCGTTTCGCCGACGTCAATCTCGACGACCACTGCATCAGTATCGAAAGTGCCCGGAAGCTGATCACGCCGCGTACCAAGGCGATCATTCCCGTCCACCTCTACGGCAACGTTTGCGACATGGACCCCCTGATGGCATTTGCCACCAAGCACAACCTCAAGGTGATCGAAGACAACGCCGAGGCTTTTGGCGGCTATTACAAGGGCCGAAAGACGGGCACCATCGGACACGCCTCCGCTTGTAGCTTCTGTCAGAACAAGACCTTCACCACCGGCGGCGAAGGCGGCATGCTCACGACCGACGACGAAGACGTCGCCTGGGAAGCACGCAGTTTCCGCGACCACGGCTACAACGTCAAAGAGCGGCTCAACCTGCTGGCGCTCGAGCAAAAATTGCCATACATCCACAACCGCGTGGGCTGGAACTACCGCATGACCGAGATGCAATCGGCCATCGGCCTGGCCGAGTTGGAGCGCATAGACTCGTGGAACTTGCCCACGCGAAAGCGAAACGCCCACATTCTCATGGACGCCCTGGGCGAGTTGCCCCAGGTCAAATACATGCCCATCGACACGGAAGATCGGCAGAACGGCTGGTTTGTTTGCGCTTTCACGCTTGACATCGAGAACATGAGTTGCGATATTGGCCAGTTCGTCGAGGCGGCCGGCGCCGAGGGCGCGCCTTGCTGGAAGGTTTTTTGGCCGCAGTGTCACACGGAAAACGCCTTTGTCAAACAGCACGGTTTCGGCGACAGCGGCTTCCCCTTCACGTCTAAGGAGTATACCGACGCGGCAAGCGTCGATATTTCCACTGTCGATGTGCCCAACGCCAAGTGGCACGAGACGCACACGTTCACCTGCTTCGCTTATCCAACGTTTACCGAGGAAGACATGAAGCAGATCGCCGCGGCGTTGGTCAAGGTTATCAAGGCCTATAGCTAACCATGGAGAAAATTATGGCGAACAAAGTAAATTTCGGAGTTATCGGTGCCGGTGGAATCGCCTATCGAAAAACCATACCGGGTATGTTGAAGGCGAAGAACTGCCGGTTGGTGGCGGTGATGGACCCGGTGGGTATCGAAAAAATCGCTAAGGAGTTTAAGGCCAAGGCCTATAAGACCGAGGCGGAGCTTTTGGCCGACCCCAACGTCGAGGCCGTCTATATCGCCTCGCCGGTCAATATGCACGCCAAGCAGATCAGGATGGCGGCCCAGGCCGGAAAACACGTCCTCTGCGAAAAACCGCTCACGCTCAAGCTCAAGCAGGCCCAGGCGGCGGTCGAGCAGTGTCGCAAGAACAAGGTCTTCTTGCAGGAAGGCTACATGATGAAGTTCCACGGCGCCCATGCGCGAATCAAGCAGCTCATCGACGAAGGCCGCTTGGGTAAGATCGTCTATATGCGCGCACAGCTCTCCTGCTGGTATCCCAGGATCGAAGGTGCCTGGCGGCAAGACCCGCGCACGGGCGGCGGCGGGGCCCTGATGGACATGGCCACGCACCTTTACGACCTGCTGGAGTACTTCGGCGGGCCGATTCGAAGGATCGCCGCTATCACCGGCCGGCAGGTGCAGGACTACCGCTCGGAAGACTCCTCGACAACGCTTTTGGAGTTCAAATCCGGAGCCCAGGCCAGCGTCGATTGCTTCTACTGCATCCCCGACGAGGCTAGCCGCACCCGACTGGAAGTCTACGGCTCGCAGGGTTCGATCCTCACCGAAGGCACCATCGGCCAGAGCACCGGCGGCAAGGTTGAAGGCATCTTCGGTCTCGGCGATGCCGGCTACGAAGCCGTGCAAGACAAAGACACCTCGCGGAAATTCGCCAAGGTGCCGTTCGCGAAGGTAAACCCCTATACGGCCGAATGCCAATATTTCGCCGATTGCATCCTCGCCGGCAAAGCGCCCAAAATCAACAGCGGCCGAAATGCCCTGCGGATAATGAAGCTGGCCGAGGCGGCATATGCTTCGTATAAGAAGAAGGAGATCCGCACGCCGTAGCCTATCTCTGCTGCTCCAAGCGATAGCGGCTGCCGATCCTTTCTTCTTTGCGATATTGCGTTGAGGGCTCGTCCAGTTTGGGCCGCGCGTCCGGACCGCTTAACAGATTCCGTTTGTGGACAGGGCGATTCTCTTCCAGCACCGTTGCCTTGGGCGGGTGTTTCGCGGCCGTGCTATTGGCGGCCTGGCGTTTTACGGCCGGCGGAGATGCCATGGGGCGGTTGGCCATGAGCGCGCCGTTGAAGAAATGCGTGGTCTCTTCGCTGACGAGCTTGGTGTTCAGCGGCCGACAGTGAACCTCGGCGCGGAACATATGGTTGCCGGGCATATCGGCTCGGGCCGTAATTTTGTAGATTACTTCCTCGCCGGCCCCGAGCGTGTCGATGCCGTCGAAAACAACCTGTCCGGGGCCCAGCTTGTGGGGCCCGCCGATGACGGCGACCGGCTCGACGCCCTGCGAAAAATAGGCCAGCGCCTCGATGCCTTCGGCCTGCTTGCTGCCGCGGTTGCGGATTCGCAATTGGTAAACGACTTCCTTGCCGACCAGGATCGGGCCCACCGGATCGGTCACTTCCAACGTCAAATCGGCCATCGCCTCGACATTGGTGGCCACGGCCGTGGAAACTTGCAGTTTATCGTCGGCGGTCGTCTCCACGTCGATGCGATTGAATCCGGCCCGGACCAGTTCGCACTTCAGTTCCAGGATCTTTTCGCTTCCCGGTACCAGCGACGACAACGACCAGACGGCCTTGCCTGCGTCTTCGAGCAGTTTACCGCCGTTGTTGCTGCTAAGATATTTTGCCCCCGAAGGAATCCGCGCCGACACGTTGAGGTTCTTGGCCGCCGCGTTGCCCGTGTTCCGCAGACGAATCCGATAAACGGCCACCGTGCCCACATATTGCATGTTGGGCCCGTCGGCAACCATTTCCAACTCGGCCTTGCGAACGAGAATATTTTCGTTCACTCGGGCGCAAATCTTGCCCTCGTTGTGAAGATCGACTTTCACGGCCAGCCCCTTGGTCTGGCGAGCCGTTAGGGCGATCTCCAAGACCATTTTCTTGCCGGCCGGGAAGGCGCCCAGCCGATGCGTGCTGGGCAGGCCGCAACCGGCCGCGACCGGCATCAGCGTGATCGCCACGTCTTCGGCCGGGCCATTGCCGGTGTTGGAGATTATTAACTTGAAATTGTGGCTCTTGCCGAAGGCGACCTCGCGGGGGCCGTCCAGATGGATCTCCATCTTCGGCTGCTGAACCTCGATCACCATTTGCGAGGCCACCGGTTTGAAGTTCCAGCTAACGCCCATGTCGATCGGACGGCTTTCACGCGGCACGATCCGCAGGGCCATCTTCTCGCTGGCGCCGGCCGCCAAGGATCCCACCCGCCAATCGAACTGACGCGAGCCGCCGCCCAAACGCATCGATCGGGTGGTTCCCCGGGTGGGCTTCGCTCCCAATACGTCGGCCCACTCGGGCAACTCGATAGTAACCACGACTTCCGCTGCCTCCGCCTGGCCGAGGTTGTCGACGGACACCGTGTATGTCGATTCCTTGTCGACAATGATGTGCCTGGGGCCCATGGTCCGCACGTTGAGCATGGGGCTGCATCGCTCGAAAAGAACGCCCGCGGCCACCGTGGGCTTGGCGGCCTTGCTTAGGGCCGCCTTGCGCTCTGTGTTTTTCGCCACCGGAGTTCTTGTCGGCAACACGGTTTTGTCGGCGGGCTTTTTGTCGGCGAAGGCCGGCTTTGCCACCGTGGGTCGTTCGGGTGTTTTCGTGGGTGTGTGCTTCGCCGCGACCTTTGGTTTCGCCAAGGTTTCGCTTAGGGCCGCCGCCACGTCCAGGTCGGTGTCTTTGTCGTTGGGCGTTTTCCTTACAGTTTCATCCTTTACGGTATCCCTCTTTATGGCATCCTGCCGCAAGCGTCTGGCAATACGCGGTTGTTTCGCCTCCAAATCGTCCTTGCCGACCGGCGCCGACGCGATCGTTTTATCGCCCGCGATCGTTTTATCGCCCGCGATCGTTTTATCGCCCGCCGGCTCTTTCGGCTTGTCGGCAAAGGTCGATCGAGAGAAACCGCTCAAACGCTCGTAAATCGAACGATTCTCGCCGGAAAAATCCTTCGGCTGGGCCAGGGTTGTGTTGCCGGTGCTGCCGTTCTCCATAACCACGACGCGTTTTTCCACCGGCTGCCGGCTAGTGTTCGTGGTTTCCTGCCAAGGCGGATGCAGACGGTAGTTTGCAGCCGGACGTTGTTGTTGGCTCGAAGCCGTCGTGTCCGTCTTATGGCGCCTATACCTGTTCGTTTGGTTGGTATCGCGATCCGGCGAGGTCTTTCTCGTGGATTTCGCAGTGCTGTCCGCGCGGGGTTGGTTGAAGCCTTTTTGAATGGCTGCCCGGCGGTATCTGTTCGACGTGGACGGGGCATGGCGTTGCCTTTTATTGTCGCGGCTGTCGGGGAAAATCCCCTTTGCCAGCTTTTTCCCGAACTGGTCCAACTGATCCAACAGAGATACGCTCTGCTGGATATCCCTTGAGGATTCTTGCCCCACGACTGTGGCCGCCATCGAAAAAACGGCCAACGTCACAATAACAACCACGATTTTTTGGCGAAACATGTCAGTTTCCTGCAAATGAGACTACAACATAAGCCTTTGAAAGGATCTCAACATGCAGTATCGGAAACTCACTTCTGACGATTTAGTCAACTTTTCCGATTCACCCAATTAGTTAAGCTGGGTAAGCATAGCCCCTAGTGTGGGCAGCATGAACACGGAATTACAGCCGCAGAATCAAAGCAGCCCATTTCAAAACACGTTCTTAGGGTTACTTGGCCGCCGAGATTGTCCCCTCGATAGGACTGCTGGCGGTTGCATAGAGCTTTTTGGGGATTCGTCCCGATTGGCGGGCCAGGTAGCCCGACTCGACCGCCAGCCGCATTGCCCGGGCCATCATCTTGGGATCTTTGGCATGCGCGATACCGGTGTTCAAAAGAACGCCGTCGGCGCCGAGTTCCATGGCCACGGTCACATCGCTGGGGGTGCCCACCCCGGCGTCGACGATCACCGGATAGTCGGGGTCGCCGTCCTTGAGATATTCCAAGCAGATGCGGATGTTGTTGGGATTCAAAACACCCTGGCCCGAACCGATGGGGCTGCCGGCCGGCATCACGCTCGTGGCCCCGGCTTCCTTGAGCCGCTTGGCCACGATGGGATCGTCAGACGTATAGACCAGCACCGCAAACCCTTCGGAAACCAGCTTCTCGGTGGCCTCGATCGAAGCCACCGGGTCGGGCAGTAGAGTTTTCGTGTCGCCGAGTACCTCCAGCTTGACCCAATCGGCGCCCGGGTTGTCCATTTGCGAAAGGATCTCGCGTCCCATGCGGGCAACACGGACGGCATCCTCGGCCGTGAAGCAGCCGGCCGTGTTGGGCAGGATCGTGTAGCGGTCGGTATCGATGAAATCCAGCAGGTTTTTGCCCTGCGCGTCGATCAGCCGCTCGCGCCGCACGGCCACGGTAATACACTCGGCGCCGGAGATATCCAGCGCGTCTTTCATCACTTCGTAATCGGCGTATTTGCCGGTGCCGACGATCAACCGGCCGGAAAACGTGTGCGCGCCGATCGTGAGTGGTTTGGCGGTTGCCGGGTCCGATGCCATGTGGTTTAACCTCCGCCTACCAACGTTACAATTTCCAGCCGATCGCCGTCGGCCAGTTCGTGTTTCTCGTGATTCGCGCGTGCCACCAGTTCCAAGTTGACCTCGACCGCCACGTACTTGCCCCGCAGGTCCAAGTCTTCGAGCAGCCCATCGATTGTCGTGCCGGCGGCGATTTTCCGGTCCTGGCCGTTTACCGTAATGTTCATGTTGTAGCTACTGGTCTCTCACAATGGCGGTGCGGAATTTGGTTTTATCCAAGGGGATGATTTCACCATGGAATATCTGGCCCGATGCATGACGATCCGCGTTCCAGGGGATGGCATAGGCGGCCACCGTGCCCGTGGTGATTTCGGCCACGTAGACCACCGCGCTACTGGGGCTCCTCCGCGAACCGCCGCGGCGGATATTGACTAGGCCCGTCACCATAAGATAGCGTGGATTCTTACTGGGATCGACCCCCAGATCCATGGCGATGTTCCGCTGATAAAAGGCGTTGAACCGCGGCGGCAGCTGCTTGGACAACACGGCTGCCCGTAGCTCGCCGGTAAGAAAATCGAGAAAGTAGATCGCCTCGACTCCATCGTCGACCTCGCCGGTGGCGATTGCATAATTCTCGAAACGGTCGGTGGCCGTCGCGTGCAACGGGACATGGGGGAAAAAACTGCCGACAACCAGACCCACGACCAGGCCTATCGCCAGCCAAACGAACTGGTTCTGCTTGAATGTGTGGTACATGACAATATCTCGACTACTAGGAAAAAGCGTGGTTAAACCCAAAACGGGCGCGAAAACCTATGTCCAAGCCGTATATGCTAGCGACTTTTTATGCCAACTTCCAGTGCGAATTTCCCTCAGTTGACGCAAAATGTGTAAATAATCAGTGGCTTGCGGTAGGGCGAAGCTCCCGCTGAGCCGAATGATTCACCCCGGCTCCGAAGTAACTCCCTGCTGTCAGGCCGTGTGGCACGCCCAGAATGGGCGTGAAAGGTGGTGATTGACAGAAGTAGCAAAACTCGCCAAACACGCCCATCGCTACGCTCTGGGCGTGCCACACGGCAGCCGACCTTCCTTCCACAAGACTCTACCCGGTACGGGTGTACGACTGCTCAGCGGCAGCTTCGCCCTACCGGTTGCGGCCACTCGCAATTCCGCGCATCCTCCACTCGACAATAAAAAAATCAACCGAAATTCCCGTTTTGCAGTGCGGGTACTTGAAAACCAGATCCCATCTGTCTATAACGTGATGTAATTGGTGGCCGTGCATCAAGAATTCGATACCGCTTGAGTAATATTCAGAGGAACACAACCGGCGGAAAAACTCAATGTATCTTTGATTGGGCAAGGGTTCATGGGGCGAACGCACGTGGCGTCAACATGAACGAGGCGAAATATCAACGGCAACTGTCTACAGAAAGCCGTCTTGAACTGAAGGGAAGAAAGGCAGCGAAGGAAAAGAATCTGGTGAAATAACAACGAAACTGCCCAAGGCAAGTCGATTCCCCCCCCCTTTCTCGGCTTGCCGACAGTCGTCGCGCGACGTTGGGCGTCATGGGCAAGCGGAGGCTGCCCGTGGCGCCCGCTTTTTTTCTTGGGGCAATCCGTAGGGTGCGTTCGCGACGCACCACGGAAATCCCGGTGCGTCACGGACGCACCCTACGTTGTTTTTTTCTGAAAACTTGCGTAAGACAACGGCTGCTCGGTTCGACTAGCTCTATGAACCGCGACTAGTAGCAGGTGACCAAGGCATGACTGATTGGGATGAGGTCGTCGGCCGACACGGGAAAAATGTGTGGCGGACGGCTTACCGACTGTTGGGCAACGACGCCGATGCGTGCGACTGCTTTCAAAGGGTTTTTTTGGACGCGATCCAGATTGCCCGGCGAGAGCCGGTGCGCGATTGGTCGGGCTTGCTTGGGCGGTTGGCGACCCGTCGGGCCATCGATTTGCTTAGAGACCGCTATCGCCGCCGAGAACGCGGCGAGCCCTTGACCGACCCCGAGGTTCTGGTGAGCCCAAACCCGGGTCCTCGGCAGGAGGCGGAAGCGGCCGACCTGACTGATCGACTTCGCTTGGCGTTGACCAATCTTCCCCAGCGACAGGCCGAAGCCTTTTGTCTTCGCTGGCTCGACGAGTTGAGCTACGAGGAGATGGCCCAACGGTTGGACATCGACTCGAATGCCGTGGCTGCTTTGCTACACCGGGCCCGAACGCGGTTGCGGCAACTGCTCGTCGAGTTCGACTCCGAGCGTGAACCTGAGACACCTTCATGAGGAGGTATCACCGTGAATAAGCAAGAGAATCCGAATCACGATGATCTGTTCGAAAAGGCCGCCCGCGCTTTGCGCGAGGCCGAGATTCCCGACGGACCACCGGACGAGCTTGTTGCCCGAGTCGTGGCGGCCGCCGTGGCTGCCGATCACCAACCAAGTTCGCATACGCCAACAGCCCCGCTTACGTTAGGAGCAAGGATTAAGAAAATGAAGACTATCCAGAAAATCGCCGTCGCCGCTTCCGTGCTGGTTGCCGCCAGTGCCCTGTTTGCCTGGCTAGCGTTGGGAAGTCAAAGCCTGGCCTTTGCCGACATGGCCAAGGCGTTTGCGGGCGTTCGCACGGCTAGGTTTACAGTTATCACGACGATCGAGGGTACATCAATACCTCCACAAGAGACGAAGTGTTTGTTCATGGCCCCGGCAAGAGAACGGCTCGAAATGAGAAGAATCGAAGTCAAAAAGGACGGCGGGACCAATAAAATACCAGGCCCGGCCATGATTTTCGACTGGGAAAAGAAAAAAGCCCTCTCGCTGATTCCCAGACAGAAACTCGCCATTACCATCGACCTGGGAAAACCGCCGAAAAGCGGCCAAACGTCCGCGACGTTTGTTCCGGACAATACATTCGACAACTTGCGAAAAAAAATCCAACAAGCTCAGCGGGGTGAGAAGAATACTGAATCGTTGGGCGAGCGAACCATTGACGGTAAAACGGCCATAGGGTTTCGCATCTCCGAAGGAAACCTTGTGACGAAGATCTGGGCCGATCCCAAGACCGAATTGCCCATGCTTGTCGAGATCAAGTGTTCCATCGAGTTAGGCGGTAGTGATGGCATGGTCGTGTTTAGTCCCGTCAGGCCCAGCGACAATGTTTCCAAGACCGTGATGAAGGATTTCGAGTACGACGTGGAGTTGAACAAATCGTTGTTCGATCTGACGCCGCCCGAGGGCTATACGGTCCGCAAGCAGTCGGTGTACATCTCGCAGCCGTCCATCAAGGTTCTGGCTGAAGGGCTTCGGCTTTGTGCCGAGAACAATGAGGGTGTGTTTCCGAAGAAATTGCTGGGCAAGGAAGGGATCGGGGGGGCGATGCAAGAAGCGGTTCGCCGGCTCGCCGCCGAACAGGGTGGTGATCCGTCCAAGATCGAAGAAGCAACTCTGAAAACGATGACCAAGCTCAACCGAATCATGGGGGTCGTTATGAACTTGCCATCGAAAAACTACCACTACGCCGGTGCCGGCGTGAAACTCGGTGACGCCGAAAAGGCCATCTTCTGGCTCAAGCCCAAGGGGAGCGAAACCTACCAGGTCCTCTACGGCGACCTGCGAGTGGTGGAAGGCGTGGATGAAAAGGATCTGCCGCGGGTGCCGTAAGTTCTCAGAGCAAAGTAGGGTGTGTGCTTGCACGCACCGGGCGTTACGTGGTGCGTGCAAGCACGCACCCTACGAGGCTACTAATCCCGCTTACCAAGCCTGACCTTAACAATAATCTGCTTGCGGTCGCGGAAGACGACCAACTCGGCCGCCGTGTCGACCGGGGTGACGCCGATCATGTTGACCAGATGCGAGTCGTCGTCGACGGGTATGTTTTCGAACTTCAGAATTACGTCGTTGACGCGCAAGCCGGCCGCGGCCGCGGGCGATTTGGCGTTGACGCTGGTGATGCGAGCGCCTATGGGTCTGGGCAGCCCCACTTCGGCGGCCATTGCCGGGCCGAAGTTGGAAGCAAGGGACACGCCCAAGAAGGCCCTTTCCACCTCGCCCTTGTCGATCAATTGCCGGGCAACT
>SDBS01003409.1_pt1 | contig 15617 bp, 14 predicted proteins | sample 2277091 | NCBI WGS metagenome assembly SDBS01 (sample SAMN10404972, study PRJNA504765) | marine sediment metagenome | isolation source: marine sediment core GS10_PC15, 163 cmbsf | place: Arctic Ocean: Southern Knipovich Ridge | collected 2010 | reverse complement strand
TTTAAAGTATGTTGCATTAGCAATCCTATTTGTATTCTTTCTACTTGCGTTTTATTATACACCATTAATTCAAGAAATTATAAATGATAAACTGGAATTTACGAATCCATTCCAATCCTCTTCCAGATATCCACTTGAGAACGACGGTTTGCCTAGCAATAGTGTGATTTTAACAAAAAAAACAGATGAGGTAATAGAACGCAATTTAATACCATTTGAGTTTCGACAAATTACTGAAAAAATGGAAACTCAATCAATAGAGTTACTAAAAAGAATCACGTCAGAAGGATACTCTGTCTATATATTCAAGGAATCAACACACATAACAGAAAAAGATTGGTTAAAAGATATTATCACTAAACATAATTTTGTTCTAAAGGATTATTCTAATTCTTTTTGCAAGTTAGAAATTAATTCAAAGGATTCACTTGAACGATCAGATAAAACTTGTTTGGACTAAAACTAAATAAATTAATAATATACAGGATTGAACATATAGAAAATCATCAATACAAAAAAGCTATGAAAGATCATAATGAATTATTTATTACTAAGTATGGTAAGATACCTGAATGACTGAAAAGCAAAAAGTAAACCAAGATTTTCGTTTTTTTGATTCTTATCCTGCCTTCTATAAAACAAGTACAACAGGTTCAGTCCCTAACAGACTAAACGCAAGATATGAGGCTTTGATAAATCAAAATAAGGAATTAATCAAAGGTAGCAGAATACTTGATTTGGCAAGCCATGACGGACGTTGGAGCCTAGCGGCAATTAAGAACGGTGCAAAATCTGTCACTGGAATTGAAGCCAGAAAAGAACTGGTTAAATCAAGTATTCAGAATATGAAAAGATATGACGTTTCGAATTATTCATTCATAGTTGGGGATATTTTTAAAGAAATTAAAAAGGTAAAAAAGGGTCAATACGATATTATTTTTTGTTTTGGGTTATTTTATCATATCATGAACCATGTTTTACTGCTATCAGAGATTAAACGGATAAACCCAAAATATCTTATTTTAGATACCAATGTAGAGGTTTCAGATCAACCGGTTATTTTTATGAAAGAAGAAAGTGCTTTATTGGAGGGAGAGCCTGTTCCTAACACCCCAATTCATCACAACAAAATTATGATGGGGCGACCAAGCATTCCAGCGTTGAATATGATGTTAAAGTTCGCTGGGTTTTCTTTTGAATATTATGATTGGATCAATTCAGGAATAACGGACTGGAATAATATTGAGACATATCGGGATGGAAAAAGAGTTTCCATTCTTGCTCGCAAAAGGTTTTTCAAAGTATGAATTCATACCTTGAATGTTATCTATTTAGCTATAATACCTCTATAAGGAAAGTCGTGTTCACAATCTAGGAGATAGAATTGATAGGTGATATAATTATGAATGGAGGGAGCAAACCCAGTTTTTGCAATTGAAATTAACTTGAAAATAGGCTTTCCAATCTAGCCGAGGCCAATAAATACATCTTTGATTTGTATTTCCCTTTTTGACACTAGATACATGAAATAATTTTTTAAAAATAAGTATTGATGCAGTTTTAAAAGGAGGAGTTCGAAAATTTACAATAATGTAATTTAAGAAGTATTATTGAAATTTTTTCTTGTATGTATCCCAATAACGTAAGACCATTTCACTAACAAATAAATCAAATGGGGTATCTATGTCAATATTGTGTTCTTGTTTTTTTGTAATTAATGGTTTAATCCTTGGGCCATACGTATTTCCATATTTTTTTAGCGTATCATGCCAGAAAGTATAGATTGAACCGGTTGGTGCAAATAGAATAGGTCGATTTTGACGTTGTCGAAATTTGTGGTAGTCTTTTCTAAATGGTTTAAGAAAATCCTTTTTGTACCAAAAAGAAGTGTACGGATGATTCTTTACTTCACATACGCTAATAACACTAGTAGCTTTGGTTCTTTTAAGAATTTTAATTGAATTTTCGATCATAGAAATGGACCTAAATGGAGAAGTGAGTTGTAAAAGAACTATAATATCTGGAGAATAATTTTCCTTACGAGATAAAAAATTTAATGTGTGCTTGATAACCTCTAAATTTGTTGTAGTAGAATGAGATAATTTTTTAGGTCTGATAAATGGAATTTCAGCTCCAAGTTTTTTTGATAGTTTAACAACTTCTTCATTATCAGTACTCACAATAACTCTATCAATAGTTCGTATCTTGATTGCTGATTGTATAGTATATTGAATAAGTGGTTTTGTCCTTAATTTTTGTGTATTTTTTTTAGCAATACCTCTCGATTTTCCTTTAGCTGGAATTATAGCAAGAACTTTCATTCTAATCATTCATAATTTTTCAAAATAAAAATTTGAAAAAAATAATTCGTTCAAAAACTAATTTTGAAAATTTAATTAACACCAAATGCTTTGCAATCATGGTCTACCATCATTCTTATAAGTTCATTATATTTAATGGAATGCTTCCATCCTAATTCTTTTTTTGATTTTGAATTATCACCAACTAGATTATCAATATCAGAGGGTCGCATGCAGAATTTATTTTCCGTTTCTACATATTTTCTCCAATCACCAAGACCAGCATAATTAAAAGAATCTTCAAGAAATTCTTCAACTGAGTGTGATTCTCCTGTAGCAATTACATAATCAGATGGTCTGTTTTGCTGTAACATCAGCCACATGGCCTGGACATAATCACCTGCAAATCCCCAATCTCTCTTGGCTTTAATATTTCCCAAGGCGAAGTTCTTCTTTGTGCCTGCTTTTATCCTTGCTATATTGTAAGTAATTTTCCTGGTTACAAATTCTAGACCTCGCAGCGGACTTTCATGATTAAATAAAATACCACAACTAATGAATATGTTATAAGCATCTCTATAATACTGAGCGGTTTTATGCGCGTATACTTTCGCGATCCCATATGGACTTACAGGAAATAACCTTGAATTTTCATTTTTAATTTCGTCTGAGTTTCCAAACATTTCACTAGAAGATGCATGATATACTTTGGCATCTGGACAGTATTCTTTTACAGCTTCAAATATTCGTAAGGCGCCTAAGCCAGTAACATTAGAGGTCAATAGGGGTTGATCAAACGAAACACCTACAAAAGACTGAGCGGCAAGATTGTAAACTTCATCTGGTTGAATTTTTTTCATTGCCCTATTAATTGAAATATCATCCATCAAATCCAATTTCACAAGATCGAATTTATAGAGTATATCTAATTCCTCCAGCCTTTCAAATAATTTATGGCTGGTTCGTCTATGACTTCCATAAACTTCATAGCCTTTTGAAAGTAGAAACTTGGCCAAATAGGAACCGTCTTGTCCAGTTACTCCAAGAACTAAGGCTTTTTTCATGTATTAATTATTTTAGATGGTTATTATAAGTAAAGTGTTTTTATAAAAAATGCGGTAGGGATCATATCATATCCCATGTAAAGACAGATTCTCTAGTTATATTTTTTTTCAATGTTTTACCTAAAATTTTTTCAATGTTTTTGCAAGTTGGTAAAATACCTTTAGTGGTTCCTCGTTTAGCATCTAACATTGTTTTTTTAATTATTGTATCTTTTTTTGTAGTTTTTATAACAAGTATTTTTCTCATTGACAGATTATGTTTTTCTGAGTAGGTAATTTTTTTGTTATTGGAACCTAATGAATCTTCAATCAATCTAATTTTCTTAATCCATGTCTTTACTTGATTAGGTTCTAGCGAGGATGATTGATCTGGACCAGGCAATTTCCTATTTAACGTAAAATGTTTTTCCAATACTCTTGCCCCCAAAACTACTGCACCAATACTTGAAACGGCATCCACTGTGTGGTCTGACAGACCAGTTAAAACATCATATCTTTTAATATATTCAGGAATAACTCTAAGATTAATTTCATTGTGATTAGTAGGATAATTAGAGGTAGTTTGAAGTAAAATTATTTTATTTTTCATTTTGTATTTCTTTACAAGTTCCATAGTTTGATCAATTTCATTAAATGATGAAAGGCCTGTAGAAATGATAAGAGGCTTTCTTTTTTGTAATACATGCTCCAAAAGCAAGTGATTTGAAAGATCAGAAGATGAGATTTTAAACGCAACAATCCCTAACAAATTTAAAAAATCGACACTTTCCTTGTCATATGGAGTCGATAAAAATATTATTTTCTTTTTTTTACAATAATGAAAGATTTTTTTCTGATCCTCAAAAGAGGGTTCTAAATTTTTTAAAATTTTATAATAAGAATTTTTAATTGGATTTTGATATTTGGGTTTAGTTGATTTTTTTAGAACAATACTATTTGTTTTAAAGGTCTGAAATTTTATAGCATCAGCACCACATTGTTTGGCGGTATCAATCATTTGGAAAGCCAAAGAAAGATTATTGTTATAATTTACACCTGCCTCCGCAATAATAAAGGTGGGATGATTAATTCCAATTTTTCTATTTCCAAATTTTATCTCATGATTTTTCAATGTTCATGAAGTCATGGTTTTAGCTAGAATAATAATTTTCAAATAAAATTCGAAGAAATGTTGATATTAATGATAATTTTATTATTATGAAAGGTATAAAATTTAATGATTTATGTCTCAACGAATTGTTTAAAAAATCCGAAAAATGTTATAAAAGTTCTTAAAGAATATGAAAAAGTTGGAATAGAATATGTGGAATTAGGTTCGGTTCATAATTATTTTAACATAAAAGAATTAATGAGATTTGATTTTAAATTTTTAATTCACAATTATTTCCCTCCACCAAAAAACCCATTTATTTTTAATTTAGCTTCACAAAAAACAATGTTAAGGAAAAAAAGTATTAGATTAGCAAAAAACGCAATAGATCTATGCTGTGAAATTAATAGCCCCTTGTATACTTTTCATGCGGGTTTTACAGTAGATCCAAAAGATTTAGGAAAAAAATTTTTAAGAAAAAATACTGTAAACCGAAAAAAAGCCTTAGAAATTTTTTTGAATTCTTCAGAAGAGATTATAGAGTATTCAAAAAAAAGGGGAATAAAAATTGCTGTCGAACCAAATGTGGTACAAAAATTTAATTTGATTAATGGGAAAAATGAGCTGCTGTTATTTGCGGATTATCCAGAAATAAGATTATTACTTCAAAATTTCAAAAAAAATGATTTGGGTTTATTAATTGATCTTGGACACTTGGCAGTTACTTCCTTTTGGTTAAAGTTTGATAAAAATGAATTCTTAAAAAAAGTAAAGAATAGGGTTTATGCAATACATGTGAGCAATAATAATGGCAAACAAGACCAACACAAGAGTCTCACTCCTTCTTGTTGGGAAATATCTCATCTCAAGATGTTCAAACGTCATCCCATTATTCTTGAAACTATGAATTTGACAACGAAAAAAATAGAATATAATATTGATTTAGCCGAAAGGGCGATTAAATAATTTGATTACACGAATCAATAATAAAATCTATTTCTGAATTTGTCATTGAATTAAAAATAGGTAGAGTAAAGCTCGTTTCATAGATTTTTTCTGTTTTTGGGCAATTAAATGAGGCTAATTCAGGATTACATGGTTGCATGTGGATTGGCATCCATGAGGATCTTACATCTATTCCTTTTTCACCTAAGAATTTCAGATACTTTTCTTTTTGTATAGAATCTTTAGCCATTGTGAAAAAAAGCATGTAAGGGTGTTTAGTGACATAATTGGGAATTTCTTGGAAAGACAAATTTTTGATTTGTGATCTAAACTTTGATGCAATATTATTTCTTCTTTCAATGTATTGATCTATTTTTTTTATTTGTGCTAGTCCTATCGCAGAATGGATATCAGTAATTCGAAAATTAGATCCTATTGAATCATGGGTATACTGGGAAGGATTTATTCTTCCGTGATTTCGTATACTTTTTATTTTTTCAATAATTTTCGGATTTGTTGAGCTAACGCATCCACCCTCAACTGTAGTTATTTGTTTTGCTATATGAAAACTAAAAATTGTAGTATGAGCAAAACTTCCTATTTTTTTATTTTTATATTCAGAACCAAAGGCTTCAGCTGCATCTTCAATTAAAACGAATTTGTATTTCTTTGATAGTTCCATTATTCTTTCAATATCATTAGGAAGACCAGCAACGTCAACAGTAATAACGAATTTTATAGATTTTTCCTTCAAATTTTCTTCTAAAGAATTAAGATCCATGTTTAGTGTATTTGGTTCAATATCAATGGGAATTACAGATGCCCCCAATATTTTAGCAACCGAAGAAGTTGCTATGAAGGTAAAATCAGGCACTGCAACCTTATCCCCTGGTTTTATGCCGTGGGAAAGTAAAGAACAAGTAAGAGCAGATGAACCATTGTTTACAACAACGGTGTTAGCTGAAAGAAAATTTGATAGCTGTAGTTCAAATTCTTCTGTTATTTTACCTTGACTCCACCAATTACTTTTGATGACTTCTTGTATCAATCGTTGTTCATCGCCTGAAAAGTCAGGCTTACTCATGGGAATTTTTATTTTATTATTCAAATCTGGAAATTCAGCAAACTATGTCTAATATATCCTAATTGAGTGAAAATAATGTAAAACTAAATTTTCTTATTCTAGACTTTTCCATATTTTTTTTCTTTTTGTAGCCTGTTTTTCATCATTTTTAAAAATTGCCATGCTTACAACATCCCTTAGAAAATTATTATCTTTTTCATCGCCAATAAAAATTCCTTCAATTTGAAATCCCAATGAATTGTACATTTTGATGGCTTGCGGATTATCTGAAAAAGCTGTAAGCCAAATTTTTTCATATCCCTTATCCCATGCATAATTTATCATATTTTTACAGAGTTTTTTTCCATATCCTTTATTTTGCCATTGATCTTCAACGACTACACCCAACGTGCAGTTGAGTTTTTTTGTAAATTTTGTAAATTTCGTTAAAAAACCGTATGCTACAAGTTTATTATTTACAATTATAAAAAATCTCATCTTATCCTTTCTTTCAAGCTCCTTTTTTACAATTGATTTTATTGAATTCTTTGTTATTTTTCCAAAATAATTGAAATTGTATAATGTATCATTTCCTAAATTAAGAATAAAATTCTCAAAAATTTTAGGAGTAACTATTCTTTTAATTTTAAAATTTTCATTCATTTTTATTTATCCTACGAATTTCTAATTCAATTTTTGGTTTTATTAGATTAATTAAATGTAAAAATTTTAGGAATTTATCCAAGTCAACGTTCCATCTAAATGAATTTGTAAAATAATTTTTTTTAAGAATATAACTTAATCTAGACAATATTTCAAGTTCTAGGAAAATATTGAAATGGATGATCTCATCATATGAAAGGGAATTATTTTCATTATATTTTTCAAGGAAATACACTATTTTTTTGATAAGATTTTTGATATTATTATTTTTATACTCCGCAAATCTAAAAGCTGCAAAAGAAACATCTTGCATCACCATTCCTTTTCTTAACGAATGAAAATCCAGGATAGCTCCAACTGAATTCTTATAAAAAATCACATTATGAGGATGTAAATCGTGATGAATTAGTTGTTTTTTAAATTTACCTTTTTGTGGTAATGATTTTATAAAGTTTATAGATTTTTTAATTAAAAGGAAATTTTGTAGAAATTTTTTGTCAAAATTATTTTTATTGGGTTTTGAAACTATAAGATTTCGTATTTTTTTAAGATCATCAATAGTAAGTATTTTGTAAAAAGATTGATTTGTTTTATACATATAATCAAATGGAATTCCAGCTAGGGTTTGATGTAGAATTGAAAGACTTTCTGCAAAAGTTGAAAGTTGATAATTTGTTTTATTGTATATTTCGCCAGGTTGGAATTTTGTTAAATAAATTCGATGTTTTTTATTTACGTATAATTTTCGGTTATTTTTTACTGGATATGTTACATGACACCCATGTTTTTTACAATGATTCAAAATTAAGCAGATTTTTTCAAGCTTTTCAGGTTGAGAATCATCTTTAAAATTATGTAAAACAAATTTTTCTTTTTTTGTTTGTATTAAATAGTTTAGACTGTTAATGTCAGTATGAGGAATTACAGAAATTTTTTTGATATTTTTCAAATCATAATTTTTAGAAAGGATCTCTTTAATTTTTCCAAAATCTGCATTAATTTTGTTAGAGGGTTGTAATTTATTCATAAATTAATAAAACATGTCCCATTGAAGAAATGTTCCTTTGGAAATATTTTGCTTGGTAACTTTGTCCAAAATTTTAAAGCCTTCCGAACACGAAATACCAATATTTCCTGGACGCACGAATTCTAACAATTCTCTAGTAATGGTTTGATCTTTTTGTATATCCTCTTTAGCTACTAAACATCGCCTAAGGTTCTCATTGACTCTAGATGAATTCAAAATATCTGGATTGCCCATTGCAGATTCTATTTCTCTGATATTTTGAATAAATGGCTTCATTTCTTTTGGTTCTAAAGACATGTAATGTTCGGATTGTTCTGTTGTTTTATCTAATGTTATTGTTTTTTCTATAACTTTAACACCCAAACTAATTACAGCATAGTTCATCAAACCACCTAATGAATGGTCCGCAAAACCAACTGGATAGTCATACTTTTCTTTGATTGATTTGATCGCACTTAGATGAACACCAGCACTCTCTGAGGGATAACCAGATGGACAATGCATTATTATAATCTGGTCATTAGAATTTTCTTCACAAATTTGGATTGCTTTATCAACATCAGAAAATTTTTCTCTACCATCCAACATAATGGGTAGTTTCTTCTTGGCTATTTGTTCTATGAATAAAACATTGTTAATATCACCTTTGTTTACTTTTATTGCGTCCCCTTGCAAATCATCAATCAAATCAACCTCCTCAGGAAAATAGGGGGTTGTAATAAAGAGTAAACCTAGTTTCTTTGCATAATTTGCTAATTCTATCCATTGTTCTTTTGGTAATTCCCTTCTTTTTATAGCATTGTACATTAGTTCTTGCTTCTTACCGGTAGGAGTAGAAAAATCAACTTTTAAGTTGTCAATACCAAGAATTCTGTTGGCATCTCCTGGTAACATATTTTGGAATTTTATTGCATCAGCTCCCCCCTCAGCAGTCACTTGAATTAATTTCTTGGCACTATCAAAACTTGAAAAAGTTGAACTAGCCTCAAAAGATATGAGACATGGAAGTCCATTTCCAATTTCTTTATTTCCTATTTTTACAATTTTCATATTTTATCAATTTTCCTTTTAATTCTTAGTCTATTTCTACTACTTTTTAAATCCACATAAATTTCAGTAAAAATATTTACCTCTCGATAAAAAATAAATCATTCAAGTATTAATTGAAGCAAATCTGGTTCGTTACCAAAATTAAATATAGAATACATGAAATGTTTTCTTTTTTGCGATTTAGATATTTCCCAAAGTGTTCCCTTCGGAATAGATTCTATCGTAGATGCTAATTTATCTATAGGTGCAATAATTGCTAAATCATGTTCTGCTAAATCTTTTAAGTGTTTCTGAAATGGTGAATCTTCCGAATCAACCAATTTAACGCAAATTACAGGTTTTTCAAAAAGTGAAGCTTCGATTCCTACAGAAGAATAAGTAATAATCACTATATCACTTATAAAAAGATCTTCAAACAAACTTGCTTGGCTTAATACAAAATTTTTTGATGGATACAATTCGTCAAGTAAATTTTTATCAAATTTATCACCAGGATGAGGTCTTACTAACACAATTATCTCTGGATCATCTCTGAATGACTTGTATAATGAACTCAGAACAACTCTATCGGAATTGTTTTTCTGTGCATAAGCAATTCTAAAGGATAGTGCAACCAAAATTATTTTTTTATTTTCAATAGAATATTTTTGTAAGATTTGCTCTTTATTTAACAGATTTTTCCTTTTTTCTAAACCATATAAAGTTGGATTTCCCGTCACTGTCACTCTCTCAGGAGGATAAGAGCCTTTTTCTACTAAAATTCTTTTGTATACTTCACCAAAAACAAAAGTCAAATCTGGGATGGGATTTCCAAGTGGAAATTTATCAGATTTTATCTCTTTATGCATATAATCCCTATGTGTTTCCTTAATTCCCATACCATGTTGAATTCCAATTGTCTTAACTCCTACCCGTTGTCCTGCAATTTGAATTGCTTTTGCAAATGGTCCCGCCTCATAAACTTGGACAATGGCTTTGGGTTTAATTTGACGAAAATGTTCTTCGATAGTTTCAAGTAAATGTATGTACGTTGGCAAGTGTGGTGCAAAAAATAATTCTTTAAAAAAAGGTTTTAAGAAATTCCACAAAGAGATTCCTTTGTAATTAAATGTTGTATGTAGATCATGCTTTTGCATTCTTTTAAATGATAAATTTAAGTGATTTAGAATATTTTTAGATGATTTTTTCATCCCACTATCTAAAAATACTTCTACCGGAATCCAATTGAATTTAGTGTTTAATCTTTCTTTTAAGATAGAATGAGTGCCTCTAAATGTATAATCAAGATCTATACATAAGGTAGGAATTTTTCTGTCAAATAATGAATCAAGAATTGGTTGAATAAAAAATTCTTGATTTTTATATTCGCCAGTTTTGGAGTCTATTAAGGGACGTCTATATCTATGAGCACTTGCTAATATTACAGGGTTTTGGATTGGTCTATATGATTTTTTTTTATTTTTAAAAATAGTTAATCTCTTATACTTTTTTTTATTTGTAATTAATTTAAAGAAAAATTTTTTTGTAAAATTTTTTATAAAATCTTTTATTAAAAATATGTAAACTTTCTTGGAATATTTTATTTTAATGTTATATATTTTACAGATATCTTTAATGATTGAACGTTTATCGAAAAAATCATTTAGTTTTATTATATTAGGATTATGTTCTTTAATTAGATTAAATATTCGATCAACGAAAGCTAGAGCTTCATCGTATTTGCCAGAAATAATTGGTGCGATAAACCACCAATATGACAAATCGTCATAAGAAAACCATTCTAAAACTGTTTTATTTCCAATTTTTGTTTGTGGTATATCAAAAAAATTTGTTTCTTTTTGGAATCCAGATAATAATTCGAGATCATATGAATCTAATTCAATGTAGTTTTCTGAAGATTTTTTATGCTCTTTCTGACTGTATAAGGAAACTATTTTCAAATAATATCAAAAGAAAGAATAGACTATTAAATTTACTTGTGAGATTTGTATGGCTAATTTTTGTCATTTGTTTATATATTCAATCTTGAATAGCAAATAAATTTTAATGAAAAATTATTTGATTCTGTATAGTATGGGAAAAAAGAGAAAAATAATTTTACCGTTTTATACTAAAATTGTTAGTAGAATAAGCGGTTACGGATTAAAACAATATTATCCTATTAGAAAGATTAATCATTTTGTAAAGTCTCAAATTAAAACGCAGTTTGCAGTTGTACAGGGAAGTAAAATGTTTCTTGATCCTAAAGATAATCTTTCTCTTTCCATTTTTGGAGTTTATGAGCCATTAGAAACAGAAGTTGTTAAAAAAGCAATTAAAAAAAACGATTTAGTGGTAGATGTAGGTGCGTTTATTGGATATTACACTCTTCTTTTTGCTAGGCTGGTTGGTAGTAAAGGGAAAGTGGTATCCTTCGAGCCTAATCACAAATCCTTTGTTATATTAGAAAAAAATGTCAAATTAAATAAACTGCAAAATATAATCCTCGAAGAAAAAATTGTTTCAGATCATAAAGATAGTTCTATAACAAATGAGATTTCATTTGATGATTATTTTAAAAATGTCGAGCAAAAAATTGATTTTATAAAAATTGATATCGAGGGTGCTGAAGCACAGGCTCTTAAAGGTATGAAGAATGTTCTAGAGAATAATACTAAAATAAAAATATTAACAGAATTTCATCCTCTTCAATTAAAAAAATTTGGTACTGAACCAGAAGATTATTTAAAATTATTATCAGATTTTGGGTTTTCGATTTATCATATTAATAATAGAGATAAAAAAATCATTAAAACTTCACATAAAAAATTGTTAGATTATTATCCTACTAAAGATAGCTCAACAAATTTATTTTGCAAAAGAGAATAAGTTATATTTTAAATAAAATTAATTTTTATATGAAATGATATAATAAAATCTTGATTTTTCTAAATTTTTTGAATAAAGAAATGAATATATAGTTTTTTCAAAAAATTTTATTCTAATTAATTTTCGTAGTGCAAATAAAATTAGTCGAGGCAGTGAATTAAACGAAAATGTTTTGTTATTATAAGCTTCTAGTAATTTTAATACTTCATAATTTTCAATGATTCCTTCTTTCTCTTGATAATATACACTGGATCTATTAAAATTCATAATAATTATTTTATTATTGGAGCAACGCTTAATTTCAGAAATTGCCTCTTTTTCTAATTGCATTTTTTTTATTGTATTTAGCATTCCAATGCATATTACAAAATCGTGAGAATTATCTTTGATGGGTAAACTCTGTGCAGCTGCTTGAATTAATTGTAATTCAGGCCATTGTTTTTTTACTTTTTTTAACGTTTTCAAATTTATATCAATACCTACCTTAAGGTTTGCATCAGAAATTTTCAAAAAAACACCGCTTCCACACCCAACGTCAAGAATATTTGTAGCACGTTCTTTGCTAATTAAATAACATAAGGAATAACGTATATCAAGTATATCTGTCCAAACAGGTATTCCTACCTTTTTGAAAAGATCATTAATTTCTTCAATCATATTTTTCAGTACTTATTACATATTGTCTATATATAGAAAATTTTCTTGATTTATTTTATCTACAAGTTTGTTTAATAAGTTTCTCATTACACAAGATTGATTGAGTGCAATTAGAGTAACTTATTCAGGATTAATTTCCTTAATCGTAGGTTTATCAAGTCTCATAACAGGCACGGTATTTACCATAATTGTTACAAGGAGTCTTTCTCCAGAAGAATTTGGTACTTGGGGATTAATTGGTGGATTACTAGCTTATGTGTTAATTGGAGAACCCATAATTTCGTATTGGGTGACTAGAGAGGTAGCAAGGGAGGAAAAATCAGGTAAAACTGCAATTTTATCAAGTGGAATATTTTCGTTTGTAGCTGTTTTTGTATATATTATAATTGCATATTTTGTTGCCTTAGGAACTGATGCCAATCAGGAAGTACTTCTTTTTGCATTAATTTTGATTCCATTAATGTTTCTACATAAAACCCTCATAGCAATAAGTTTAGGATGGAAACCACAATCATCAAGTTTTGCCATTCTTGTATTTGAGATCCTGAAGATACCTTCTGCTTTGTTGTTCGTTTATTTCTTAGATTTTTCAATATATGGTGCAATAATTTCTACTGCAGTTTCGTATGGAGGGAGCATAATTGTGTTAATAATGTATTCCAAAGAAAAGATCAAAAATAAAATCGATTTTATCTATATTAAAAAATGGATTAAATTTTCATGGTTGCCCCTTTATCCAGGAATAGGAGTTGTAATTTTTACTCTTGATGTAACGGTATTTGTTGTAATTACAGGATCAGTGGAAGGTTTAGCATATTATACAGCAGCTCTTGCAATAGCTTCATTTGTTGCTCACTCAGGGTTGGTATCACAAGCATTATATGCAAAATTTCTAAGAGGGGGAAAACGTGAATATCTACAAGAAAATTTGATAAGATTTTTTTACTTTTCTCTACCTTTGTCTGCACTTTCAATTATATTAGCAAAACCAGCTCTGTTTACATTAAATCCACTATATGAAATAGCTGCGCCTGTTGTGATTTTTTTGACATTAAGGGCTTTTTTTTATACCCTTAGTAAAATACTAGAACAAGCACTAAAGGGTATAGAGACTGTTGATGCAAAAGCCAATGCAACGTTTAAAGTATTCATAAAAAGTAAGCTGTTTGTTGTACCAACAATTCGCTTAATGAAATTTTCTTGCTACACAGTGTCTCTAATTATCATTTTTATGTTAATGAAAAATTCACTAGATCAAATAGAACTAGTAATAAGTTGGTCAATAATTTCATTTATTATCGAAATCCCATTTATTGTTTATCTATACTCTTTAACTAAGAAAAATTTTCTTTTGAAAGTTCCTCCATTGCCTATAATGAAGTATGGGTTAACTTGTATTGGAGTTTTTTCTATAACATTTTTACTAATGGAGGAATATTTGATATATGAAAATACTATTTTTACTTTTCTACCTACACTACTATTGTATGTAATACTTGGTGGATTATCCTATATTGGGATAACGTATTTGATAGATTATAGAACTAGGCAACTAGTCAAATCAATTATTCAAGAAATTAAAACTAAACATAGTTCAACTTGAAATAATTTTTTGATTAATTATGTTTATTTTTAATAATTTTCATAATTTTCTTTGCAGTGTTATTTCTATGGCTTAATAATGAAATTATTTTCGTATCTTTTTCCTTGATTTTCTTAGTTATGATTAAATAAGGAGTTTCTTGTCCTCCCCATTTAGATTTATAAAAATCTATTTTTTTTTCTTTTTGTGATTGAGGGTTTGGGTTAGCACCCCCCATATCATAGATTCGAAAATCTGAGTTGGAAAATTGTTCAATTGTATGCCACGTTAGAAAAGTTCCTGCAATCTTTGATTTAGGAGAATTTTCAACTCCTTGTTGAACTATATTGCCATTAAATGTAAGATTAGATATGCCGCTTAAAATTTGGTTGTTCTCATCTTTTGCCAAAGTAATATAGGATAATCTATTTTTATGGAGGTGTTTCCATTTTTGATCAAAAAATTTTAGATTGAGTTTTCTTTTTTCACCTTTTGCTTTTCGTGACTTTATTCCTAAGCGTGCATAATTGTATAATAGCATTTTATTCTGAACAAAATCCATTTTAAATGATGTATTTTTTATTTTTCTAATATCATATCGTGTTTTTTTATCTAAGCCATTATACAAATCACTAAAATTTTTTGTTAAATCAATGATGTATGTTTTCCAATTTTTAATTTCAAAATCATATTTTTTTAGAATTTCTTTATTAGGCATTTTACCTAGAGGCGGAAAAGAACCACGAATAAATGCAATGTTATTTTTTTTTGCAAATTCAATAATTTTTTCAAGAATTAAAGAAACGATTTGCTCATAATTTTCATCATCATGAATAATTGGTCCATAATCCCAATATAGATATGAACCTAAATTCAATAATTTTGAAATTTTTTTTCTAATCAAACTATGCTTCAAAACATAATCGTTGTGAATAAGAGCAGAAAGTTGGCCTACAGTTTGTTTATTAGAGTTTTGAACAGTCACATAAACCGGTTTAGAATTAAAGTGGTCTTGATATACAGAAGACCAATTAACAGTTTGATAAGTAGTTGAAGATTTATGATTTGATAATAAAGAATTCCATTTTTCTTTATCGTTTTTATTAGAAATTGTGACAGAAAAAGTCATTGACCTATAATTTAGTAATGAAGAATTTTATATTAATTAATAGTAGGCACAAGTGGTGATAATTCATCAAAATTAACTTAGCTTTATTATATAATTAATCCTTAATAAAATAAAATTGAAACTATGTATTTTTCCTAATGATCCGATTATAGCCTATTATGAAAAGGGTGAAATTAAAG